>TARA_R110002073_G_scaffold295084_1_pt1 | contig 124489 bp, 74 predicted proteins | sample TARA_R110002073 | Tara Oceans TARA_R110002073 (sample SAMEA4397174) | marine metagenome | biome: Polar Biome; feature: [DCM] deep chlorophyll maximum layer (ENVO:01000326); material: water (ENVO:00002006), including particulate matter (ENVO:01000060) such as... | depth 40 m
TGCCTATATCAATTTCACAATGGCATCCGTTCGCCTAAAGTGCAGATCCGGAACAAAACGGCAACAACGGTCATGCCTCCGAGTTGACTTGGTTGACCGCCGCTCGACGCCCAGGGTTGGCAGGTTTTCGAAACACAATCTCGCTCGACCAACTCATCGCACAAGAGATTGGACTGAAAACTCGCTTCCCGTTCCTGGCACTCACGACCGGCGGGCAGTCACTTTCCTGGACATCCAGCGGGGTCGAAATCCCAGCCCAGCATTCACCGGCCAAGCTGTTCACCGCGATGTTCGTCGATGGCAAACCGCACGAGGTCGAAGCGGACCTCGACCGACTCCGCCGCGGCCGCAGCGTTCTCGACACGGTTGGATCGCGAGCCCAATCGCTCAAACGGGAACTCGGAATTCGCGATCAACAAAAGCTGGACGAGTACCTGCACTCGATCCGAGATTTGGAATCGCGACTGCAGCAATCCGAAGGTTGGGTCCGTCGCCCCAAACCAGTCGTCGACGAAGAACCCGTTTCGGATATCAACGACAAAGCTCTCGCGATTGAACGTCAAAAGTTGATGTACCGGATCATCGCACTGGCCTTGCAAACCGATTCGACACGAACCGTCACCTTCCAGTTGGCCGGACTGAACTCGGTTCCTCAGATCCCCGGGGTTCAAAGCGATTGGCATGGTCTATCGCATCATGGCAAAGACCCTGAGAAGATCGCCGAACTGAAACGAATCGAAGCGGCCGAATGGGGAGCGTTTGGCGAATTCCTCGATCAATTGAAATCGATCGAGGAAAGCAACCAATCGCTTTTGGATCACACCGCGGTGATGTTCGGATCAAATCTTGGCAACGCCAGTGCACATGATTGGCGAAACCTTCCGATCTTGCTGGCCGGCGGTGGCTACCGACATGGCGAGTACGTCGCTCACGACGCGGCGAACAACACACCGCTATGCAATCTGTACGTCGACCTCGCCCAACGAATGGGACTCGAAATTGACGCCTTCGGGTCGAGCACCGCGACCGGTATCAAAGGTCTCGAGTCCACCACGTAGCGGACCAAATCACGCAACACCTGTAGCACGGTGGTTCCACCGTGAACGCGCGACGAGCAGTGCAGGTCTCGGTGGAGGACCACCGAGCTATAGAAGGCAGATCAACCTAAAAACCTCAGCGTCCGAGGTTCTTGTTCATGTTCGTCTTGTACTGCTCCACCCCAGGTTGCCCGTAAGGGTTAATGCCCAACAAGCGGCCTTCGATCACGGTGGCGATCATCAGCATTTGGAACAATTGCCCCAACACATGCGTGTCGATCTGCGGCAAGATGATGTCGGTCGTGGGACGTCCATCCGCATGCAGAGCGTCGTTGGTTCCCTTGATCGCGGCCGCCATGATGTCTGGCAGAGTTTTCTCGGCGATGTCGTTGAGCGTGTCTTGGTTGCGTTTCGAGTGACCAACCGCCAACGAATCCGTCCGTTGTGATTCCACGATCACGTTGTTGAACACTTTGTCATTGCGGCCCTGTTGATGCTGCTGGTGACGACTGTGCAAATCGCGAGTGTTGAGCGTTGTCAGTGGCGTCACACCCTTGCCGTCTTTGCCGTTGGACTCAGCCAGCAATTGGTCGTACCACAGTCCAACCGACTCAAGAGCCTTGCTCCACACGCTCATTACGCGAATCGATTTGTCGCGGTGCTGCGACAGCAAGTGGTTCACGGCGACGTACTGCATCACCACGTTGTCGGCGTAGTCCGCTGTTTTGAAGTGTTCGTTCATTGCCACGGCACCTTCCAACAACTTCATGCAGTCCAAACCGAGGAACGCGGCAGGGACCAAGCCAACCGGTGACAGGACACTGAATCGCCCACCAACACCATCGGGCACGGTGAAGATTTCATCGCAACCAATTTCGGTCGCCAAGTCGTGCAACTTGCCGCTTTCGCCAGTCACGGGAACGACCAAACGCGACAACCAATCCTCGGCTTCCGGCCCGAGTTCGGATTCCAAGTTGGCGAGGAATTGGCGGAACGCGACGGCGGTTTCCATCGTTCCACCGCTCTTGCTGATCACGATGATAGCGTGGCGTTTTTCGGCGTCGCTGTCCGCGTACCCGCCCGCACGAACGCGTTGCAAAAGCGAATCGGAGGCATCGTTGTCGACATTGTTGCCCTCGAAATACATCCGAGGTTTGCTGCCGCGAGCGGCACGGCTCATTTCGTTGTGATACGGGTCGCAGCAAGCTTCCATCATCGCTCGGGCGCCCATGTAGGACCCGCCGATTCCCAAAACCACGGCTGCGTCAATTTGGTCATGCAGTCCATTGGCGACCTTGAAAATCCGGCCCAACTCCGACGCTTCCCGCTCTTTCGCGTACGCTTCCAGCATCTCTTCGGGCAACCAAAAGAACCGAGCGTCCAGAGGCTGTTTGTCAGCGGGAATGTCGCCCGAATCGTATTGTTTCTGATCGGTTTCGACCATCTCAGTGCGAAGGGTTTCCATCTGGCCCTTCAACGAATCGATTTGTGCTTGAGTGATCCCGTAGTCGTCGTTGATTGATCCGGAAGCGTCGAAACGGAGCAAGCTCATGATGGGTTCCGTGCAGAAAAATGGAGAGGAGTTTTGAATGAATGAACTGGATTGAATGACACCGCGGTGCCCATGAGCGACGATGATACTGGATCGATCGTCGCTGGGCAGGGTCCCAGAGATTTGCACCCCGCCGCATTCCTTCGTGACCTCCGAAAAAGAAAATGCTTGCGGGCGAGGCGCGCGGAGAAGTAACATGAAGAACGGGCGGACAAACAATCGCGGTTGCGATGCGAGTCGGCCGAACCTTTTCTTTTGGCAATTGCCTTTCATTCATTCCGGCGAGTCACTTCGAGATGATTCACTACACATGTGATCGATGTCGACAAGTAATTGACCCATCACAAAGCTCTCGATACACGATTGCGATCGAGGTGCAAAAGTTGGAAGAGGAGTGGAACGACGACGAAGCCGTGGATCACCTGGACGCTTTGCACCAAGCGATCGAAGCGGATGAAGCAGAAGATGATTTGATCGAAATGATCGACCACGACGCCGCGTCGCCCCGCAATGAGAGCGAGCCAGAATGCTTCGCCGAACCAACGATCGAATTGCACGACGCTCCGATCTCAACCGGCGAAACGGTTTCGCAATCGTTTGACCTTTGCGAATCCTGTTACCGTCGCTATCGCAGCAACCCGCTGGGTCGCGAGCGAAATCTCAAAATGCATTTCAGCAACAACTGAAGCGGAACTCAGTTCCCAAATGGATCGCTGCCAAACGGATCGTTCTTTGGCTGCGCCGCGGGCGTGGCGGTCTCCGTTGGCAACACCGTCGACATTCCCTCGGGAATCAAATCGGTGTCGATGACAAACGCCTTCAGTCCTGACAACGAGGACGGCAGTTCGCGATCCATGCCGAGTTGATCGACCAGCTCACGCCGCTGCTTCGCAAACTCTTGCATCCGCTGCTCGCACTGGGCCAAGCGGTTTTCTTGTTTCAGCAATTCCGTTTGGTAACGCTGGATCACTTCCCGCGGGAATGAGCTGCTGCCACGCTGACGAGTCAACTGATTCGAAATGCGTTCGAGTTCTGTCACCAGGTGCTTGCGCAGATCCAACAAGCCTTCCAGCGTGCGATCCGTTTCGTCGAGTTTGCGTCGATCCGCCAAGATGCTTCGAATCGTTTCCAGTTGAGCCTCTTCCCATTTGGCTTCCGCAATCCAGCGTTCCAGTGTCCCCATCGCGATTTCGCCCCACGCGTTGGAATCGTCTGCCGTTTGCTTCGACACTGTGACAATTTCGCGAGAGCCACCATCGGGAATCTTGACTCGTAACCGATGCCACTCATCTGTTTTCTCGACCTCGATGTCTTTGTCTTCCATCGCCTGAAACTCGAAAGGCTGTGGTGGCAGGGGGACTTCTAAGATCACTGTCCGGTCATCACCGGATCGATTCAGAACGTCGTACTTGGTCGATCGTTGATGCTGCGTCTTGATCGTGATTCGATGCAACTTCTCATCGATCTCGATCGATTGTTGCTCGGAAGTCGTTTCGACAGGATGGGCAGTGACACGGACACCTCCATCCATCGCATACCCCACCAATCGCTTGACCGAGGGAGCCAAATCTGGGAGCACGACCTCGCCGAGAATCGAACGCATTTGATCACCCGCCAAAACACTGCCGGGCCCCGAAGGCAACAGCGCCGACGTGTTGTTTTCGATTTCGAGACACAACAGTGTTGCAGTCGGATGATAGGACTGGCGATAGACCGAGACATCGTTGACGGACACTGGATCAATCAGCGTGTCCAACAGAGCGGTCTTCCCGCTGTTCAAATCAACGGACTCAAACTGCAATTCCAACGTGCTGCCGGCGGGAGCATCCTTGGTTTCGTTCAAAACTTGATTCAATGAACCGCCGTAGCCGGAACCGTTTGCGAACAAATCGTCGCCCCCCTTTCGGCTCTCGCGGGCCGGCATCGCTCCAAACGAACCGCCTGCCATGCCGCCGCCCATTCCTCCCATGCCGCCGCCTCCCATGCCCATACCCATCGACATATCCATATCCATTCCCATCATGTCCATAGAACTATCCATCCCGATCGTCTCTTCGGGGATCCCTGGTCCTGCCAACTCGAGGTCGGTGTAAGCTCGCCCCAACGATTCACTGAACCGTGGCGCCATCGCAACCTGCCGCGAAGGACGCTGCAACTGATCCAACCTGGCCCGCACGACCGATCGCAGATCCATCGCGAAAAGAACAGGGCTTCCGTCGATCAAGCTCAGCTCGACGCCTTCCCAATCCACACCTGACACGTTCTCAACGATGCTGCGATGAATCAGTTGGTCGCCTTCGATTCGGTAGCTAACTTTCCACATCGGCACCGAACGCATCAAACCGATCGTGACCTCTCGCTCGGGTCCATCGCCGAACACAAATTCGACCGCATGGGTTGCCAGTTCGGCTGGACGAGCCTCTTTTTCCAAGGCTTCTTTCAAACGAGTTTGGAAACCCTCATCCAAGGCGTCGATGGACTCGAAGTCATCCACCCACATCGAGCTCAATCCCGTCTCGGTCAACACGGTCATGACCTCACGCTCGATTCGTTGTTCATCAACAATCTCAGTGCGTTGCTCAATCGCGACCAGCGTGCCTTCAACCTTCTTGCCTGAATGCTCCGTCGCGACGATGCGTTGCCCCTTCATCGACACCAACAAATCGCCAAGCGTTCGTGTGTTGGGCGATGTTGTCGGCGGGTGCACCGGATCGCGAGATGACACCATCCGAATTTCACCCGGTGCCGAAGGATCCAAAATTCGTGAGACGCGAATCGCTTCGTTCAGTTCGAACTCGCCGACCTCAACCCGAAAGATACCCGCACCGGTGATCTTGCCGCGAAATTCAAACCAACCTTTTCCGGCAGCGTGAAGCGTGACCGACCGAAGCGAAAGTTCCACTTCCGGAATCGCTTGATTCTCAGCGCCCTGGACCGAAGTTTTAGATGGCGGCTCCGTTGCCTCTTGAGCCGACAGCGGAATTGTGACGAGACACAACAACGAACCCAACAGCGTTCGGTTCCAACGGAAGCCATTCATGCCTGTATATCCAGAAGAGTCGAAGAGAAGCCTGAAACGCATCGGCTGGCGCCCACACGTCTGCCTCGATTCTAAACCGAGACAGTTCGGCAGTTCGCCAAGAACACGACGAATCAGAGCCGACTTTCTTAGGACTCTCCGGACAAGAATTCAGCGTCAGCCGTTCGACTTGGACGCCGCTTCGCGTTTCAGCTCTTGAAAACGAGCCCGCATCTCAGCCAGTTGCTTTGCGTGGGACGGATCGTTCACAAGATCGTTTTCCTCGTGCGGATCTTCCGAGATGTGGAACAACTGCTCACGGTCGAACTCAGGCCAGTAGAAATACTTCCAGTCCTTTCTCACCAACGCTTCCGAGGTCGGAATGAAATTCTTGTCGCGAATCGTGGGGTGTTCGTAGAAGAATTCCTCACGCCATTGGCCTTGGTCGGTGTCGTCGACACCATACAAAACCGACATATCGCGGCCTTGCATCGATTCGGGCACATCCGCACCAGCGGCATTCAGAATTGTCGGTGCTAGGTCAACGCTGAGAGTGAAGTCTTCGTTCGTCGAACCATGTTTGTCCGCGGACATTCGTGGGTCACGAATGATCAACGGAACACGAATGCTCTCTTGGTGGGGATACCACTTGTCGGCCAAACCGTGCTCCGCGTGGTAGTAACCGTTGTCGGTCGTGAAGATCACCAACGTGTTGTCCAGCACGCCTTGCTCTTCCAGTTCTTTCAAAATCCGACCGCAAGTCGAATCGACTTCCGTTGCCAAGCGGTAGTAGTTCTTCATCATGATCTGATACTTCTCGGGCGTATCAAATCGCCAGTGATAACGATTGCGGCCTTCGTTGCCGTCATTGGCAACAAACTCTGGCAGTCGATCGAAGGACTCGTCCGTCGCGTTTGCGGGAACGGGGATCTCAACGTCTTGGTACAGATGCATGCTTTCCGGTTGCGGCAAAAACTGCTGCGGATTCCCGTCCTCGGCATGTGTCGCAAAGAAAGCGACGGTCAAGCAGAACGGTTGATCCTTTGGACGTTTGCCCAGAAATTCCAACGCATCGTTTTCATTCCGCTGCGTCACATGCACCTTCGATCCATCGGGCATGTTGAACCAGTGTCGGCCATAGTAGGACCGTCCGAAATCGAACTTCTCGCCGGGGAACTTTCCGTTGTGCCATTTGCCAACGTGCCCAACGTAGTACCCGTTGTCTCGCAAGACACCTGGATAGGTTTGTTGCCAGGGTGTTTCAAACGGTTTGAAACCATCGCAACCGTGCGAGGACATCCACTGTCCGGTGAACAAACACGCGCGACTGACACCGCAAATGGATGTCGTCACGCAGTTCTCCGTGAACCGCATGCCTTCGCTCGCAAGAGCATCCAAGGTGGGCGTTTTCACGACAGGATTTCCGGCCACTCCTAGCGTGTCATGACGCCAATCATCAGCGTACAAAACCACGACATTCATCGGTGCGTCGGATGCTTTTTCGGAGTCGCCTGAAGCGGCACTGACCGTGGACGACAAACTGCCAACCAGCAACGCGGCAAAAACGCTCAGGCAGATTGCTGGCGAGACGGGACGGAACCAAACCTTTCGGCACCAACTAGAAATCATGATGTTTTGACAGGAGGGAGGTTTTTCGATGGGTGAGGACCACGGACGTGGTCGGGCGAGATAGAGTAACAGCTTTTCACAATAAAAATGCACTTTTGCGGCGAGAACCTCGATGCGATTCCCACTCAACTTGCGATCACCGTTCGCCATTTTCCTCATCATACTTCTCGGCTCCGTCGTTTGCGTTTCCTCGGCATTGGCCGAAATCAAAACGCATCCCAACGTGCTGATCTTGTACGCCGACGATCTTGGATACGGCGACCTAAATCTGCAGAATGCCGAATCGAAGATCCCGACACCGAACCTGGATCAACTCGCTCGATCAGGCATACGGTTCACGGATGGTCACTCATCATCGGGAATTTGCACACCCAGTCGGTACGCATTGCTGACCGGACGCCATCACTGGCGAGATTTTCACGGCATCGTCAACGCGTTTGGTGAATCGGTTTTCGAACCCGAACAACTGACGCTGCCCGAGATGTTCCAAGAACACGGCTATCAAACCGCCGCGATCGGCAAGTGGCACCTGGGTTGGGATTGGGATGCGATCAAAAAACCCGACGCAAAACCGTTCGGCCAAGGACGCAAAAAAGGATTCGGTCCCGAAGCGTTTGATTGGACGAAGTCGATCCCGGATGGACCTCTGGCTCACGGGTTCGATTCGTACTTTGGCGACACCGTGATCAATTTCCCGCCGTACTGCTGGATCGAAGACGACAAAGTCGTGAAGGCTCCCGACACGATCATGGACACCGCAAAGTGGAAACCGATCAAAGAGGGAAACTGGGAATGTCGTCCTGGCCCGATGACATCGGATTGGGATCCGTATCAAAACATTCCCACCACGCTCGCACGCGGCATGCAGTTCATCGAATCGCAAAAAGAAAGCGACCAACCGTTCTTTCTATACTTCGCTTTTCCGGCGCCCCACGCGCCGATCATTCCCAACGACGAGTTCGACGGTCGATCGGGAGCGGGCCCCTACGGCGACTACGTTTGCGAAACCGACGACGCCTGCGGAAAACTGCTTCGAGCCTTGGAACAATCTGGACAACGCGACAACACGATTGTGATCTTCTCAGCCGACAACGGACCGGAACGTTACGCCTACGCTCGCGATGAAAAGTACGACCACTGGTCTTCGCAACCTTTCCGTGGATTGAAACGCGATCTTTACGAAGGCGGTCACCACGTGCCCTTCGTCATTCATTGGCCGGGCGTCACCGACGCTGGATCGACCTGCGACGCATTGGTATCTCAAGTCGACCTATTCGCGACGTTGGCGGAGATGCTTGGGCATTCGATCCCGGACGGACAGGCCAAAGATTCTCGCAGCCTGATGCCACTGCTGAAGGAACCCAAACAACAACATCGTCAGGCGCTGGTCCAGAACACTCGCGTCGACGAATACGCAATTCGCGATGGCAAGTGGTTGTTGATCGATGCCAAGAGTGGCTACGTCAGCGGTCGCAACAAAGGCTGGGAATCACGCCGTCAAATTCCCGCCGACGACAAACTCGCGCACGAGCTTTACGACTTGTCCGTCGACATTGGCCAAAGCGAAAACGTCGCGAGCGAATACCCGGAAATCGTCGAGCGAATGAAAGCGTTGCTGCAAACCATTCGTGCAAACGGCTATCCCGAATAGGATCGGTCGGACCAGCAAATTGCCGCAACACAAAGCGTCGATGCACTGACCGTTAAACTACTCGGCGAGCTGTCTCAGCTTGTCCTGGGCTGCCCCGGAATCGATCGCTTCGGCGGCAATTTCAACGCCCTCGGTGAGCGATGACACTCGACCAACCAACCGAAGTGCCGCGGCGCATCCCGCCAACACCGTGTCGCGGTGCGCTCCGGGGCTGCCTTCGAAAAGGTAGCGAATGATCTCAGCCGATTCGGGTGGATTGGCTGCGGCGAGTGCGTTCTGGTGAACCGGCGTCAGTCCAAAATCGGCTGGCATCCATGTATGGCTTTGCTGAGTCCCGGATGCGACCTCGATGCACGATGTTTCTCCATCCAACGAGACTTCGTCTTGTCCGTCTTGAGCGTGCAAGACATAGCTTCGCTGGGTGTCCAGTTCCGCCAGTGCCGCGGCGATCTTTGTCTGCGTATCGGCAGCCGCCGTCCCGAGCAATTGGTGAGTCGCTCCGGCCGGATTGCAAAGCGGCCCGAGCAAGTTGAAAAGCGTCGGCACAGCCAGTTTGCGTCGGACGGAAACGACATGACGCATCGCAGGATGCAGCTTTGCCGCGAAACAAAAGCAGATGCCGATGTCATTGAGTCGTCGCGAAACCTGATCGGGTTCGGATTCGATTTTGACGCCCAAACATTCCAGCACATCGGCCGATCCAGTCTTGCTGGTTGCACGTCGATTGCCATGCTTGGCGACGGCGACACCGCATGCCGATGCCAGGATCGCAACCGCGGTGGAAATGTTGAATGTCCCCGATCCACTGCCGCCCGTGCCGCATGTGTCCAGCAACACGTCGTGATCGTGATCGATCCGAGTCATGTGTTTTCGCATCGCCCGCGCCGCCCCGACCAACTCGCTCACCGCCTCGCCTTTTTCGCGAAGCGCCAGCAACAATTGACCCACTTCTTCTTCGTTGGCAGCACCCTGCAGCATGGCATCGATCAAGGCACCGGTTTGCTCCGCCGACAAATCGTTGCCACCTCGCGCGTGAGTGATGGCATCCGAAAAAGAGAGCGAAGGATCAGTCGAAGAATCAGTCATCAGCCTGGCAGGACAAGAGCATCAAAGCGTGCTTTCGCGACGCGACGTTGGATTGAACGCCCCAAGTGTAGCTTGCCGCCACGATCCGAAGGAGCCAGCATCAAACGACGCCGTCTGGGCTCGCTTGCCCAGCGTCTTCACTCGCTGATCGCCTTCACTCGTTGCTCGATGTCTTCTCGATCAATTTGCCTGGACTCAGCCGGAAACGCGTAAGGCAGCAGGTACCAATCTTCGGTGAAGTCCGCCTTCTCTCCCGGTGCTAGGTTTTCTGCTGGCCCGATCGGTTCCAATTCCACCAAATCATTTTCCGGGTACCAAACCGAAACCGTCAGCCCCGCCAATTCGTTGTACGACCGTTCAGGAAAAGTCCGAAAACGCTTCACGAACAACTGGTCCGTCGGTGCCAGATACGCCAACCAACCCGCGTGGCTGTCGAACCCCAGTTTGGGAAATTCCGGCTTCGCGGAAACAACAACCGCATCCTCATCAACGTGAATGTTGGGCTCGGTTGGCCGCGAACGAATCAGGGCGTTTTCGTAGCGGACGTATCCTCGCGGGAACCGCACCGGCCCCGATCGAGGCACCAAAACAATTCCGCCGCCGACCGCAAACGTTCGGCTCCAGTGGCACAAACTGACCTGGCGATCGGATTCGTTGGCGATCGTTTGGGTGCATTTCAGATGAGCCCCCGTTTCGTCCAGCTCAAAAATTCGCGTCAATCGGGCTCTCGACTTCGGATCGTATTGGCTTGTCATCTTCACCGTGCGATCCGCGACGATTTCTGCTGTCCAGCGACCGTTCCAAAGCACGTTGCCTCGTTGCACAACCATTTCGGGGCCGATGTCGAATCGCCCAGCCGACAACTGACCGCGTCGATCCGTTTGCCCCTTTTCGAATTGCTGCAGCGTCCACCCGGCATCTTCGGGATCAAGGTACAAAACATTCCTCCCACCGACCGAGTACTCCAACACTCGGCCACCCGCGGCCGGACAAAGAGTCACCACCGCATCACCGTTGCTGATGCGGAGACAATCGTCGTAGCCATGAAACGACACGACCGAAACACCGTCCGCTGCGGTTGCCTTGGCGGCAACGGGCAAGACCACTGCAAACAAGGTTGCGATGACGACGGCGATAAACACCGGTTGCTTCCGATTGAGGCAGAAAGATGGAGTGGACACGTGGGGCTCGTTTCGAAAACGCTGACAAAGAGCACAACGGAGGTTGGTCAGTGGAAGAAACTTCTCCCACGTTGCCTCATCGTATCCAATCCAACTCCACTCCGGTGCGAATCGCGACCTGACCGTGGCGAGGGTCTCGCCCGGCCACCGGGAAGAACTTAGACTGGATGGCATGACCAGAAAGATCATCATCGACTGTGACCCCGGAATCGACGACGCCATTGCAATCACGATGGCGTTGTTTGATCCGCGACTCGACGTTGTCGCGATCACTCCCACCGCCGGAACCGTTGACGCTGCCCAGGCGAGCATCAATGCGATGGGGATTGTTGACCTGTTGGATCCGGCTCGATACCCGCAACTGGGAACCGCGGTCACTCCAGCCGATCCGCCCATGTTGGATGACAGCCATTTGAATGGCCCTGATGGATTGGCTGGATTCAACTTCCCGTCGGCCACGCGTCAAAACGATCATTCCAGCGACAAGTTGATGGCCGATCTGATTCGGCGTCATCCCGACGAGATCACCATCGTTTGCTTGGGACCACTGACCAACTTGGCTCGCGTTTGCCGGATGGATCCTGCCGTATTGCCCTTGATTGACAAAGTTGTCATCAGTGGCGGAGCGGTCTCGCACAGCGGCAACGCGACAGCCGTTTCCGAGATGAACTTCTTCTTTGATCCGTCCAGTGCCAAACAAGTCATCGCATCGGCAACAACCAAAAGCCTGGTTCCACTCGACGTGACCGACGCGGTCACCTTTGGCGTCGACCTGCTTGAAAAGTTGCCACCCGAAACAACTCGTGCGGGAGCCTTGTTGCACAAGATCTTGCCATACAAGTTTCGGATCTCGCATCAGAAACTTGGACGCGAAGTCGTTCCTTTGCAGGATGCGACCGCGTTGATCTCAGTCATTGAACCCGAGATGTTTCAGTGGGATGAAATGGCCGGTGACGTTGAAGTCAACGGCGCACTGACTCGCGGCATGACCGTTTTCGACCGGCGTTTACGACCGGAGTGGAGCGTCAACATGGAAGTGGCTCGCCGAGCCAGCATCACCGATGTTCGAGATGCCATCGTGCGTAGCATTCGCTACGCCGGCCAACAAACTCGCTAGGTCAACACTTCCAATGGAATGGATGTTGATGGCGTTGGTGTCCGCCGGATTGCTCGGGGTCTATGACCTCGCAAAGAAACTGGCCGCTCGCGAGAACGCGGTGCCAATGGTTTTGTTTGCTTCCGCTTGCATTGCGACAACCATTTGGGGACCGCTGTTGATCGCGCAGCAATTTGCCGGCGATGCCTTCCCGATCGAGTTCTTAAAAGTCCAGCCGCTGACCTGGACCGATCATGGCAAGCTGTTGGCAAAGAGTGTTCTCGTCGGAGCATCTTGGACGCTTGCGTTGTTCGCCCTGAAACACTTGCCGCTGTCCATCGCTGCACCGATTCGATCCACCAGTCCCGTTTGGACGATCGCGATTGCCATTGGCGTGCTGGGTGAAAGACCCGCGATGATGCAATGGGCCGGCATCGCGATCGTCATTGCATCGTTCTGGTTGTTCTCGACGATCGGAAAATCCGAGGGCATCGCGTTCACGACCAATCGCTGGGTCGGCTGCATGTTGCTGGCAACATTGCTGGGATCGTTCAGCTCCATCTACGACAAATATCTATTGCAAGGTGGTGGCTATTCACCGGCAACCGTTCAAGCTTGGTTCACGATATACATGTTGCCGGTGATGACTCCGCTGGCACTGCATTGGTGGTTCAACCAACGTCGGTTAGCGGGACACGATGAAAGCGCGACTCGAGCGACGCAAGCTGAAACGGCGACGATGCCTTTGCCGGAGGACTTGTCAACGAAGGAGACTGCAAACAGGACGACGGAACGTTTATCCGCGATCGAAACGGCAAAGGGAACCATTCCTGGTTCGTCCACGTCCAAGTTTGAGTTCCGCACGGCGGTTTGGTGCATCAGCCCTCTGCTGCTAGCAGCAGACATGGTCTACTTCACCGCCATGGCGAACCCAGACGCGATGGTTTCTGTCATTTCGACGCTGCGGAGATGCAGCGTCGTTGTCGCGTTGGTATTGGGAGCATCTCGGCTGGGCGAAGTGAACCTTCAGCGGAAGGCATTTTGCGTGGCGGGCATTTTATTCGGTGCTGCCATGATCCTTCTGGGGAAATGAACCCCTTCAATTGTCGCGACCGGTACATTCATCCCCCCTGTTATTTTTTAGCGTTCGACGAAACCACAATCCCAAGTCAAGATAGTGTCCGACGCTTAGTGTTAAAGCGTCCCCGCAGCCAATGTGTCAGCTGCTGGTTTACGTTTGGTGACATGGAAGCCGCCGCGACGGTATGAATGGTATGCCTGCAACCACACGCTACGAACCTGTTCCGACGATCACTTATCTCGGAGAGGAATCCAGCCAATGCGATCCCAAATTGGTATCGCGTTACGATGAGCTGACGCGTCGACGCAAAATCAACTGGACCGGTCACTACAACCTTCGCCGAATGCTGGGCCGGGGTGGTCAGGGCGAGGTTTACCTGACCGAGCACCGAGGCACCGACGGATTCACCGTTCCCGTGGCGATGAAGATCTTCTCGCCGGAACGCTTCCCTGACGCTCGATCGTACGATGAGGCGATGCAACGAATCGCGTCGATCGCCGCTCGCATCGCGTTGATCCAGCACGACAACTTGCTGGACGTTCAAAACTTTTTTGAACGCGATCGCATCCGTGTGATGCTGATGGAATGGGTCGATGGATACGATCTCCGGCAGTTGGTCATGCCGAAGTGCCTGGAATTGCTGCGTGACCACATCACGCCAAAGCGGTGGAAATACATCAATGATGTGATCATCACCGAAGGCCCCGAGCAATCTCGATTCAAACCCGGCGTCGCCGTCGCGATCGTTCGCGAATGCTTGGCGGCGCTGGCGGCACTGCACCGTGACGGAATCGTTCACGGCGATGTCAAACCTGCCAACATCATGCTTAAACGCAGTGGACACGCGAAACTGATCGACATGGGTTCGTCCATCGATTATCGCAACCCGCCGAAGGATCGCGAATGCACTCCGCTGTACGCGGCTCCGGAAGTCCTCGACAACCTCGACGCGACTCCGCGCAGTGACTTGGCCAGCGTTGGATACGTGCTGGTTGAGCTGTTGTCCGGTTTCAATCCGTTCAACAACACGAAGAATCTGGGTGAACTTCTGCAAGCAAAACGCGAACTCCCGATGAATCTGGAACGGATTCTTCCCGAGGAAGTTCTGCGAAACGCTTTGTTGATGAATTTTTTGCGAGGCCTGATTGCCCCCGATCCAACGCTTCGATTCGTCAGCGCCGAGGCGGCTGAGCACGTGGAACAGGGTGCAGCGGCATTCCATCGACAGCTCATCATTGGCAATATGTCGACGGAATACGACAATGACATTCGCTTGTGGTTGGAAGAGCTTCGCCGGTTGGAAAACGACTGACGGCTTCCGACCCATCGGACCGCCTCCAACCAACCCCCAAGACAAACTCCATGGACAGTGCCCACTTGAGGCTGGCCGTCGACGCGGCGCGTGCCGGAGCCGCTGAATTGATGTCGCGACGCGATCACCGCGTTGTGAGTGAGAAAGGCCCTAAAGATCTGGTGACCGATGCCGACTTGGCATCTCAAAAAGCCATTCGTGACTTGCTGGTCGGGGCTTACCCGGACTATGCGTTCGTTGGCGAAGAAGAGGGCGAAAACGATCCGCCCGCCAGCGTCCGAGCGGGCGATCCTGACGCGCCGCCTTGCTGGGTGGTCGACCCGTTGGACGGAACGGTCAATTTCGTTCACCGCCTGCAAAGCTTCGCTGTTTCGATTGGCTTGTACGCGGCTGGCAAAATGCGGCTGGGAGTGATCTACGATCCCACGCGAGACGAAATGTTCACCGCGATTGATGGTCAAGGCGCCCACTGCAACGATCAAAAGATGTCCGCTAGTGGTTGCACCGACATCGAGGAAAGCTTGGTCGCGTGCAGTTTCCGCGCGGGTGTCACCGCCGACTCGCCCGAAGTCACTCGCTTTGTGAAGGTGCTCGAGAAGTGCCGTTCGCTGCGACGCTTGGGTTCGTGCGCGCTCAATATGTGCTACGTCGCCGACGGACGCCTCGATGGTTACTGGGCCACCAATGTTGCCGCCTGGGATTCTGCCGCCGGCACCGTGATCGCTCGTGAATCCGGCGCGATCTTGGAAGGCTACGGTGGCCAGGAATTCGATGATTGGAATCCGAAGTTCTGCGTCTCGGCAACGCCCGAACTGCAATCGCTTTTGACGAAGCAGCTGAGCGGAACATGATCATCGATCCAAACGACGTGTCGATCGGCGCGGTCTATGAATCCATGGTCGCGTTGATCACGCCGCGACCGATCGCCTGGGTTTCGACGCTCTCCGCCGATGGAGTCGCGAATTTGGCTCCGTACAGTTTTTTTGGCGGCGTCGGGGCGAACCCGCCCACGGTGATGTTTTGTCCGGTCAACCGTTTGGATGGAACTCCCAAGGACACGCTCGCCAATGTTCGTGCCAACGGCCAATTTGTGGTCAACGTCGTCACCGAAGAATTCGCCGAAACGATGAAGCAATCCGCAACGGACGTCCGCCCGGACGAGGATGAATTTGTCCTGACCGGATTGCAAAAAGCTCCTTCGGTCAAAGTCAAAGTGCCTCGAGTTGCTGATGTGGTTGCGGCGATGGAATGCGAAATGTTGACGTCGATGCAACTGGGCCCCGGACGCGGCGGAGCCAATTTGGTTGTTGGACGCATTGTCTCTTTTTATGTGGCCGATTCCGTCGTCGGAAAAAATGGGCTGCCTGATCCCGAGCAAATCTTCACGATCGGTCGGATGGGTGGTCCGAGGTACACACGCACTCGTGATCGTTTCGAATGACAATCCCTTGCAATTAGGAATATCCTTGCAAAAAGCCCCCGATCATTGGGGTTGCTAGCGAAGGCAATTGATAAAGCGCACAACGCGACCTAGCGATCGAATCAATAGGCTTCCACGCAAGTCTATTGGTTTGGAGCATCGTCGCATTGATAGTAAGATAGATCATCCCGCCTACCCAACCTCCTTCCTTCCTGGGTTCCTAGATGATCTGGAACGTCTTCGCGTCCCGTCGCACGATTGGATGGTTTGCTGTCTTGTTGCTTTCATGCACTGCCATATCCGGCACTGCATCCGCGGAAGAAACAGTTTCCAAAGCTGAGATCGATTTTGCACGCGACATTCGTCCGATCCTTTCGGATCATTGCTTTGCATGCCACGGGCCGGACGAACACGATCGCCAAGCCGGTGTCCGGTTAGACTCAGCGGAAGGGATCGCCGATGTCATCGACCAAGACGAATGGCAGGCGAGTTTGTTGATCGAGCGAATCGCGACCGACGATTCCGACATGGTCATGCCGCCGGAAGATTTCCACAAACCGCTGTCGCCCAAACAGATTGAGTTACTCAACCAGTGGGTTTCCGAAGGTGCGGTTTATGCGTCGCACTGGGCCTTCGCGATACCTCGCCGTCACGAACTGCCATCGGATGCCGATGCCAACTCAACCGATTCGGATCGCATCGATCAATGGATTGATGTTCAACTGAAATCGTTGGGATTGTCCGCTGCGGGCTCTGCTGATCGACGCTCACTCGCTCGTCGCGTGTCGTTCGACCTCACCGGTTTGCCACCCAAACTGGAACGAGTCGAAGCGTTCGCTGCCGACTCATCGCCGAACGCCTACGAAGACTATGTCGACGAACTGCTTGCTTCGCCGGATTATGGCGAACACATGGCGAGGTATTGGTTGGACTTGGTTCGCTATGGCGACACTCACGGTTTGCACCTGGACAACTACCGAGAGATGTGGCCCTACCGCGACTGGGTCATCGACGCTTTCAATCAAAACATGTCCTTCGACCAATTCATCACCCGGCAATTGGCGGGTGATTTGTTGCCCGAAACGGACGAGGCCGAAACGCTTCGCAACCAAATCGCCAGCGGATTCAACCGACTGAACGTGACGACCAACGAAGGCGGATCAATTTACGATGAAGTCTTTGCTCGCAACGTCATCGACCGCACCGATTCATTTGGCACGATCTTCCTAGGATTGACCACGGGATGCTCCGTCTGCCACGACCACAAATTCGATCCCATCACGCAGAAGGACTACTTCGCGCTGTCCGCGTTCTTCAACTCGTTGGACGGACGAGCAATGGATGGCAACAACAAAGCTCACCCGCCAGTCGTCCGTGTTCCTTCCCCAGAACAATCAGCTGAACTGAAGCAAATTGCTTCCGACCTCGCTGAACTGAAAGCCGAAATGGCGGGACCGTTGCCAGAAGTCGACGCCGCCCAACTCCAATGGCAGCAAACGTTGGCGGCGAGCGAAGAGTCGTTCCACGCGAACTTGATGCCGGTCGAAGTCACCACCAAGAACGACGGAAAGTTCAAACAGAACGAAGACGGATCGGTGGAATGGGACGGCACGCCTCCCGCGAAAGACGTGATGCACATCGTTTCGTCGCTGCCCGCTGGCATTTGGCGGATGTTGCAACTGCACGCCAAAACAGACGAAGAACACCCGCGAGTCGGAACGGCATCCAACCAAAACGCCGTGCTCAGCGAAATCAAAATCGAAACGCGTCCCGATGACCAATCGGAATGGACGGAAGTGCCGATTCGTTCCGCCAAAGCAACTCGCTCACAAGCCAGTGATGAATTCGCGGTGACCAACGCGATTGACGGAAAGATTGACACAAAGACCGGATGGGCGGTTGGCGGTCACGAGGCAACTGGCGACCGAACGGCTTGGTTTGGAATCCAAGCCATCGAAGCCGAAGCGGGACAGATCCGTGTTTCATTGCATTACGAATCGCAGCACGTTTCTCACATGCTTCGCCATGTGGCTTTGTCGTTGCATTCCTCGATGAACCAATTGCCCGAAGACCAACGCATCGTCCTGGGTGACTCACACTTGACCGGGCCGCTGAAAATCGAGAACGTCGGCGATGGTTTGAACAAAGCCTTCGCGGGCGAAGACAAGAATGAATTCGATCCGGCCCAAAAGGTCTCTTATCAAGATCAAGAATATGAATGGGAGCATCGCACCGACATTGTTTCGGTGTTGAGCAACGAACTGCCGACGATCGAAGGTTCCCCCAGCGTTTCGATTCTGCATCAAGTCATCCGGTCTCCGTCGGATCAATCCGTTGAATTGATGTTCGGAGCCGATGAAGGCAGCGTTCTGTTTCTCAACGGCAAAGAAGTGGCCAAGCAGAAACCTGGCAATCGCAAGGACGATGACATTCGACCGTTGTCGCAGCGACACAAGCTGTCGCTCAAAAAAGGCGACAACCACCTGTTCGTTCGACACGTCAACCGAAGCGGACCAGCGACGCTGACCTATGCGATCCAATTGTCCACCGTCGAATTCTCCGACACCTTGAAACAACGCTTGGCCGCCTTGTCAGCACCCGAGGAATCAAGCGATTCCGAAACCCTGGATTGGCAAGCAGCCCAAGCGTTCTATCGCGAGATCGTTTGTGATCATCCGAGTTGGATCGCGTTGAACGACATGCATGACGGCATGATCGCGATGCGAGACAAAATCAACGGCCAAGTTCCAACGACGTTGGTTTGGAAAGAAACCGCCAAACCCCGCGACGCTCACATTCTGGAACGCGGGCTCTACGATTCACCCGGCGAAAAAGTCGAACGTGCGGTCCCCGGTTTTCTACCCGAGTTCCCCGAAGACGCTCCCTTGGATCGCTTGGGACTCGCCCAGTGGTTACTTCGCGAAGATCACCCTCTGACCGCTCGCGTTGCCGTCAATCGTCTTTGGCAGCAACTCTTTGGAAACGGATTGGTCAAAAGCAGCGAAGACTTCGGCAGCCAAGGTCACTTGCCGTCGCATCCCGAATTGCTCGACGAACTCGCCATCGATTTTCGCGAGAGCGGTTGGAATGTGAAAGAGATGATGAAACGACTGGTGATGACCGAGACCTATCGCCGTGACGCAACGGCGACCAGCACCATGCTCACCGTCGATCCGAACAATCGCTACTTCGCCCGCGGGCCCCGTTTTCGATTGGACGCCGAAACGCTTCGCGACCAAATGCTTTCGCTGTCTGGTTTGCTGGTCGCGACCCGAGGCGGCCCGAGCGTTAAACCGCCTCAACCAGCTGGTTTGTGGGAAGCGGTGGGATACACCGACAGTGACACCGCCAACTTCGTCCCCGACGAAGGCGACAAAACTGTTCGCCGTAGCATCTACACGTTTTGGAAACGGACCAGTGCTCCCGCTGTGATGTCAACGTTTGATGCTCCCAGTCGTGAGTCATGCACCGCTCGCCGCGAACGAACCAACACACCAATGCAAGCCTTGTTGCTGCTCAATGAAACACAAGCGATGCAGGCCGCAAAAGCCATGGCCCAAGAGATCACCGCATCGCCGACCCCGGATCAGGCCGACTGGGAAGCGATCTCTAGAAAGCGAATTCAATCTGCTTTCGAGCGAGTGACGTTGCGTCCGATCGAGACGAACGAACTCCGATCGCTAGAACTTTTGTTGGCGGATCTGATCGAGCACTACTCGGTCCAGCTTGAAGAAGCCCGCAAGTTGACCGGGACTCCCGACCCTGAACTGGCCGCATGGACCGTCGTGATGAACACCATTTTGAACTTGGACGAGGTGGTTTGCAAATGAGTCGCTCTGAATTCCCCTGCGAAGACTGGAACTCGCTGACACAATCACCTTTGATGTCATCGGTCCTGCAAGAACGCATGCAACACCTCACTCGTCGCTCGCTGTTTTCCAGCGCCGCGGCGGGTTTGGGTGCAGCCGCACTCGCCTCCATGCCCGGGATGGGACGTGCCGCCGATAGCCAAACCGTGTCACTGGACACGCCGCCCGCCGGAGCACCTCAAGCCGGTGTTCCTGGACAACCTGGTTTGCCGCACCACGAGCCGGCCGCGAAACGGGCAATCTATTTGTTCATGTCGGGTGCTCCCAGCCAGATGGACATGTGGGATCACAAACCTCAGATGGCCGATTGGTTTGACAAAGATCTGCCTGAGTCGATCCGCCAAGGCCAACGGTTGACGACGATGACCAGCGGTCAATCTCGATTCCCCATCGCGCCGAGCATCTACAAGTTCAGCCCGCATGGTGCCAACGGCACGATGGCCAGCGAACTGATTCCGCACATGGCCAAGAAGGTCGACGAGATCGCCTTGGTCAAATCGATGTACACCGAAGCGATCAATCACGATCCGGCAATCACGTACATCTGCACCGGAAATCAACTTCCCGGCAAAGCGTCCTTGGGTTCGTGGTTGAGTTACGGACTGGGAACCGAAAACGAAGACCTTCCCGCGTTCCTTGTGATGACCGCGTCTTGGACCGGCCGCAAACAAGCTCAAGCTCTCTACAACCGCTTGTGGGGAAGCGGCTTTTTACCCAGCAAGTATCAGGGCGTCGCGTTGCGAAGTGCCGGCGATCCGGTTTTGTATCTTTCCAACCCTGACGGAATCGACTCAGGCGTGCGCCGCCGGATGCTCGACACCCTAGCCGAATTGAATCGTAACACGCTCGACCGCTGGCACGATCCCGAAACCGAAGCCCGGATCGCTCAGTACGAGATGGCTTTTAAGATGCAAACCAGCGTGCCGGAACTCACTGACCTCAGTGACGAACCGCAACACGTGCTCGACCTGTATGGTCCCGACGTCACCAAACCGGGAACATTCGCAAACTGCTGCTTGATGGCACGACGGATGGCCGAGCGTGGCGTTCGCTTCACGCAAATCTTCCACCGCGGTTGGGATCAACACGGTGCATTGCCGAAGGATCTTCCGAACCAATGCCGTGACACCGACCAACCGTCGGCCGGCTTGCTCACTGATTTAAAGCAGCGTGGGCTACTCGATGACACGTTGGTCGTTTGGGGCGGAGAGTTCGGTCGAACGATCTACTGCCAGGGCGCACTCACCAAAACCAACTACGGTCGCGATCACCATCCCAAGTGTTTCTCGATCTGGATGGCGGGTGCCGGAATCAAGCAAGGCATCGTGCACGGCGAAACGGACGAGTTCAGCTACAACATTGTCCGTGACGGAGTCCACATTCGTGATTTGAACGCGACCATTCTGAATCAGATGGGAATCGATCACGAACGATTCACCTACCCGTTCCAGGGGCTCGACCAGCGATTGACCGGTGTGGAAGAAGCTCGCGTCGTTCGCGAGTTGCTCGCCTAAAGCGAAAAGAGTGAACCCGACCGTCGAATGCTTCGGCGGACTGGCGCGGGTCAGGCGAAAGTTTGCTTTTCGCGTTTGAAGCGAGGTCCAGTCGATCCGATCAAATTCGGAATCGATCACCGCGAAGGCAGAGGAATCCGCTCAAAACGGAAGCGATGGAAAGCAACATCCATTGGAACTTTGTCAGGTGCAGGAAGTACAGTTTGAACTCCCACCAACAGTCCCAGAAGTAGTCGACGATAGAAAAGGCGAGCAGGAAAGCGTCCATATTGGAACTCTCGATTGCGTGTGTTTCACGGGGTACGTGCAATCAACCGTAGTTCGATTGGTCAGTGACGTCGCACTGTTCTCCTTGGTGCGAAGTAGAAACACGCAGATGCGAGTTTCCCGCAAGGTTTGACCGCTAAAATCAGCGCAAACCGACGTGGTTTGCGGGGCGGCAAACAAAATTTTGGGTGACCCCTCAGACCGGCCTTGCAAGCAATCCGAGCATAGATATACTCCACCCCATCGCAGCGGAGATGAGACTTTCTTCATCTTCTTGCGAGCCTTTGAAGAAGACCAAAAGTTGTTTTCAAACGCTTTGGTTGACCTCTTCAAGGCGCGGTAGCTCAATTGGTTAGAGCCCCGGACTGTCGATCCGGAGGTTGCGGGTTCGAGTCCCGTCCGCGTCGCTTCGAAAAAGCCCAGCTGTTTCAGCCGGGCTTTTTTTTATGCGCCGCCGGAATAGCCTCCAGCATCACCCGTAGCCGGATTCGCCAAGAATTCGGTTTCACCCCGACCGGATCTGACGCCCCGCCCAAAACACGATCGCGTCGAAAACGATCCAACCTGCTTTCGACGACGGCAGCTCGATCAGCGATCGATGGTTGCGGTGGGGTTGGCGAGAAATTCTTCGGGGATGGTTTCTGGCCAGTCACCCTTCATCACGACGTTTTGAATTTTTGTCGGTGCACTACGACTGGATCGATACAGCCCGAATTGAGTGCTGGCACCGGAATCCAGATCACGTTGGTACACGAGCTCTTCATTGAGATGGACCAACACCTTGCCGCCGGCAACCTCGATCCGAACATCGTTGTACGCGTCCTGCTTGAGAGGCAAAGATCGCGGGCCTCGGCGGCTGAGAGGTTCCAGTGCGGTGTTTTCCATCGGCAACGTCGTCCAGTCGTTCCCGCCGGTTGTCAGCCAACGAACTCGCATGCCGGTCGGTTCCAGCAAAAATGCCATCCGCCCAACCGCCGGATGCACGATGGACGCGTCTTCGTCCAAGAAAAATTGATAGGCGATTGATTCGCCATCCAACAAAGGTCGCTCGTATCGCAACAGTCCTGGCTTCTCCGCTTCGTCCGCGTTTTCTTTCGCAGCCCCAAGCAACACGCCCGACTGGACTTGCCAATCCAACTCGCCCGCGTTGGCTTCTGTATCCGCTGGCGCAGATCCATCGGCTCCGCCAGTCACCTTTTTTCGAAACGGGAGCTGAACCTCGTCGTAGAAACTGGATTGCCAACCTCGAAGCTCGTCGCCCGCAATCAAGTTGACTTGCCGAGGAATGACGGGATCGCCGGTCAGCGTTAGATTGCGAAACACCGGCCGCTTGGTGCCCGAACTTCGCAGACCGATCCAGGGACTCGTTTGTGCAATCTCGTCGTCGAACCAAATCGGATGGAGATTGGATTCGAACTGACTCGTCTCTTTCGTCGATCGAATGGACACTCGGTTGAAGACAGGCTGCGTTCCTGTGCGAGCAAACGGGGAATGCCGATTCACGAGGTGTTGCGAGTCGGCGTCCCAAACCGAAAGCGTTGTGTTGCGACCAGTCGCTTGAAAGTGAAGTCCGCCATAGACCAACCCGCCGTCGGTGCCAATGGAACCGCCGGATTGAGTTTCGCAGATGAAATCAAACTCACCCGTCAATGGGAACCGGCAGAACAGCACATCGGCGGCTCCTCCCGCCACGTGCAACACGTGCCGCTCGTGAGTCAGCCACATGCCATCTCTCTGGCCACGCTGAATGCCTTTGGCAGTTTGAAGGGTCGCGGGAACCCAGAACTTCATTGGATTCTCAAACAACGTCGCCGGTGGCGATTCACCGCGATGAACTTGAACGGCGACCGCGTGTGCGATCCGCAAGAAAGGTCGCATGCCGATCGAGCGTTCGTCCACGGCACGATCGACCAGCGACGCCAGGTGAGCTTCCGCAGCCGCTTGGATACTTTCGTGCTGCATCGCTGCCGCCGCGATTGCAGCGACCGTCATGTCTCGCGATGTGAGCGGGGTGGCATCGACTGGCAAAGCTGCCTGAGCTTCGAGGAAAGACTTCGCCATGTCGAGATCGCCACGGCTGCCCAACAATTGCGCCAGCACCAACAGTTCCTCCGCGCCCGACACGTTCTGTTCGTTCAATTCCTTCAGCGTGATTCGCAATCGAGGCAATCGCCCCATTTCATTCGCGGCCTGCAACAACATCCATCCGCTGCAAAAGAAACCGTCCACTGGCCCGACCGCGGCGACAGCGAACGTGTTGTCTCGAGGTCGTTCACCGATCGAGCGAGCGAATACTTTGGGCGGGGCGTCCGTTGGAACGGGAGTCGAGAGCACTCGCACTCGTTTGCGTTGCTCGGTCGGCAACGTCCACTCTTCCAAGATTTCATATTGCTGATCGCTGCTCAGTTGCACCAGCGACCGATTCAGGGCCGCGGCTGCCGAGGGCAAATCGCTGTACAGCATGTCAGAAATCGTCAGTGAGCTCGCGGACTCATCGAGCTTTTGCAATGCCGCCTCTGGATCGCGCTCTCGCAACGCTGGCAACACAAGTTCCGAGTAAGACGGCTTTGATTTGGCGACGGTTGCCTGCCCAAACAAATCCGTCAAACGCGTCAGCCCATCTTGTGCCGCACAGTGACAGGCATATGACATCACGCAAATGAAGGCCGCTATGCCAGCGCATGCAACCGAGATCCATTGCGATGTGAAATTGATTTGCCGTGAACGCATTGTCGGGTTCATCTTTGAGTTGCGGAGCGGGATGTGAATCATGGAGTGTTTCTTAGCGGAAGAAATTGCGAATCGAATCGAAAACGCTGGGGGCTCGCGTCTCAGGTTTTGCAGGAACTGGCTGAATGATAGCGGGAGCAACGAGGGTGGCCCCCGCCGCTTTCACGTGGATTGATTTGAGCAAGACTTCGGATGTGCGGCCGTCGCCACCCGTGTGCAACACAACGCGAACTCGTCTTGGATCGATGGGTTGTTTGGACACACGAACCGCCCCCAACAGCAAAGACTGTTGGTCATCTTTCCGTCCCGCGATGCAGAAGCACTGATCATCGCGTCGAACGATGCGGAGGTAGTCGGGGTTGCTAAGCGTCTGGCTGCCGATGATCCGATAGACCGAGTTGCCATCTTTTATAACTCTGGTCTGCGCACGACTGGTGATCGTTCCAGCATCCGATTTGGTCATCATCGCGTTGACTTGAGTGTGATCGTCGTCACTCCATTCGATTTGCAGATACAACTGCGTCTGCTGTCCTTTCGTAGGCGTCGCCAACTTCGGCGGATCAAAGTGAAATGCGATGTCAAAATCACCTTCGATCAGATGCTGCAGTGAGACCCCCGCACTCGTCCAATTGTCCGTTCCTGGGGCGATGACCTTCATCCCGGAGGATGACCTTTGCCAATCTCCCCAGTAATAAAGTGCGTTCGGATTCTTGGCCGGTCTGGAGAGGTCATGCTCCAAGGTGACAGGCAGACTCTCGCGATGCTTGTTCAACGAAACCAACGACGCTTCGTGATCGATCTCACTCACACCTTCCAAGCGTTCAGCTCGGACCTCCAACTCGGTGAACCGCGCATTCACTCTTCCGCCGGGCCCTTGAACTTGAACACCGAACTGGATGCCCATCGGCTCCAAATCTTCTTTGACAAACACTTCTTCGCCGATCAAATAGAAGTAATCAGAGTCACCGTTGGCGGCCAAGTAGAACACCTTGTCGCCGCGTCGTGACAACCGCAGACGCCCCGCATCACCATCGCAAGGAATCCTGCCAAAGTAGTTGCGGCGTTGCTCTCCGTTGACCGTTGCCATTCTCAGGCACTGCATCATATGATCGTTGCTGCGGTCATTGACCCACTGGATCAACGCCATGTCATCCACGGGTGTGTCTGCGACCAAGTGCATCCGGACACTGGCGATCTTTTCCAACTGCGTTTCACATTGAAGTTGATCGTAGGAAACGATGATGTCAAAGTCGCCACCGACTTGAACGTCGGGAGCCATCAACGTGCCACGGTAACCAGTCTCACTGATTTGACTGAGCACGACTCCTTCGTCGGTCGCCACCAACGTTCTCGCTGGATCACCTTCGATCTGCGCGAACCTGCCTCCGGTCATTGCATCTTGATCGATACGATAGATCAATTCCTGAGCCGGTTCGCTCGCCGTCCAATCCAGCTTCCCTTCAAAATCATCCGCCAAATGCTGATGTTCGATCTTGGGCAATTCCTTCGGCCAATCCCCCGTCCAACGAGCGTTCCGAACTCGCAACGATGATTGATCGGCGAAGTGAAACAATCCGAAACACGGATACGGAGGCTCGTCTTCGATCTCCGACTCGTGAATCGTCTGACCGTTGAGACTCAAGACGACTTCGTTGCCACGACGCTGAAGCTGCATTTGATTCCAAGCGTTCACTTGCAACGGGACCCGTGACGAATCTTTGGCATTCACGCGTTGTTCATTGTCCGGACGCAAGCCACTTCGGTCGTAGCGTCCGTCGGTCAAAAAATGTTCGCTCACCCCGTCTTCACGAATGAGGTAACACGTTCGTCCCAGAGCGGGATGAGCCATCCATTCCAGCCCGTCGTACCAAAACTCGTATTCGATCACGCCGTCTTCCACCATCGGACGGATGTACCGCAGAAGATGCTCGACGTGACTGCCCCGAGACACATGCCCAACTCGCGGGTCAATGATCTCCGTGGTGACTCCTTCCGAAACATTTTGCACTCGAAAGGCCGACCAATTCGCGAGCTGATCAGCACGATTGCCAGGATCTTGGTAGTAGTCGTACCAGCCCAGCAATTCGGTGGACTCGATCATCTCGATGCGGTCCGGGATGACCGGATCGCCCGTGATCCGAAGATTATCGACGCCACCTTGGACGCGATAATTCGTGCGAACCGCGAGCCACGGGAAGGCAGAATCGCTGATTGGTTGACGGTGGATTTCGAGTCCATTGATGGATGTCACGACCTCGCCATCTCGCACCTGGGCCCGAGTCCGCAAAATGCCGTAGCGATGCGTGTCGGTGAGCTCCTCACCAATGCTTGTGCGTCTCAACTCCTGACGCACATTGCCCAACATGTTCTGAGTGTGGTTGTAGACCAGCCCTGCGTAATAGCCACCCACCAACAAATGAGCCTCGCGGTATCCGAATCCGGTTGCCATCGCGTTGACGGAGTAATTGCCCCGCAGCGGCGACTGAAAGAACAGAAAGTCATCGCCGTAATTGGACTGGTTCCGGTACCGGCCCTGGACAATGGATGGATTCGGAAAAGGGAACGCGTTGCCATGCTCGAACGCACGCTCGAGGCTTCCCACGAACCATTGCGGCTTGCCCTCGATCGAGCGTTCAGACTCATCGGGCTCACTCAGTTGCACCTGAGCGGCGACGAGGTGCCGAATCCAAGCCGGCCGATCGTATTCCTTTCGGTAGGCGAGTGTCGTGAACAGAGCCAATTCGCGAATCGCGGTGGTGGAGGCTTTCGATCGAATCGCCTTCTCGGCCAACAACACGATTCCATCCCGTGAGCGATCCAGCAGAGCGACGTCTGGACGAACGAGCTTGAGCAGTTCATCCACATCTTTCTCCACCGTCGTCACATCGTTCTTTTCCAATGCGATGAGAATCAGCATCACCAACTGGTCGCAGCGTGTGGCTGGCGTCGTCACGGCGAATTGCTCGACGTCATTGGAGAGCGAATCAAGCTGCTTCAACTGCCCGGCCAAACGAATCAAATCCAGTGCAGGCGAAACGACCGTTGGGCGTTTTGGCTGATCATTACCGGCGTGCCCAAAGTCAGCGGTGATGCGAAGATGCGGCGCATTCGGCCCAGGAATCACCCACGACTTCAAGTACCGCAAACGCTCGGCTGGTTCGAGACCTTCCGCGTGCTCGCAGACCATCGGTCCTGATTCCGAGACATGATGGTCATTCAAAATCCAGGCAACCGCTCCAGCATCCGACCGAGTGGCGTCGTCAGTGAACGCTTGCGGGTTCGCAGTCGCGAGCATGCAGAACACGACCAGAACAGAAACGCACTTCATAGCACATTGATTCGTTGGATCGTTCATGTGCCTGCCTTAGCGAAACAAGTTGCGAATGGATTTATAAATCCGCGAAGGGACACCGTCCTGAGCCGGATTTTCCGCTGTCACACCCTGCACCGGAATCTGCGTCATAGGATTGACAGTTAAAGTCATTGCCGGTGTGGCGGGACCGGTGTGGATCGACATCTTTTCTAGCACAGCTCGCATCTCACCGTTGTTCAATCCGCCGATGAACCAAGTCTCCGCCCTGGTGGCGACTGTCTCGCGTTTCAGCTTGTGAGTCGCAACCAGTTTTTCTTCCTCTGATCCGTCAGCTCCGTACAGGTAGTACAACGTCTGATCTTTCAGTGCGATCCGCAACTGACCAGGCATGTCGATGGTTATTTCACGTAGTGGCTGATAGACCGTTTTCCCATCTCGATTGCGTGCCACCATTCGCGGTCGCAATTCAATTCTTCCGTCGGGTTTATAACGAACGATCAAAGTCGCTTCCGTGACGATCGTTTCGGTGGGACCAACTTCTTCGGTTCCGATGTCGGACAGGTGCAATCCAATCACGGCCTCCGTCGTCATGCCGCTTTCACGGTTGCCCACCGCTTTCATGATTGAGAATTCAGACTGAAAATCTGCCTGCAACGTTTGCGGAAACGTCTTGAGGATCGCAATTCTTTCGGCCGTATCGATCCCGCCAAGCGCCGTGAACAAAAGCCCATCGCTGGTCTCGGCGATGCTGTCGCCCGGACCATCGACGACGATCCAATCGCCGTTCAGCAGCCCCTGCTTGGTCAGATCGACATCCAAAGCATCCATGTCACGCCGAGCCCGATTGAGTTCTTCGAGCGTTCCGGCGGCATCCGCGAATTGCAGATCAATCGTCTCCGCTCGAATGGTGAGGTCCGTCCAGGTGCCGCGAACGCTCATGCCTTTGCCGCCCACGCTGTAGTTGTAAAAACCAAGCGGTGGAATCGGCCCCAATGGAATCTCTGTCGAACCAACCAAGTGAAACTGTGACGAGTCACCTTGGGCGAATAGGCCATAAATCGTGCCGCCTCGCCGAACCAACCGCAAACGCCCGGATGTCGAAAGCTCTCGCCGAGTCCAACCGCGAACCCACTTGTAGCCTCCGCCCAGGTTCTTCTTGTTGTGCACAAATGCAATGTCGGGAAGACCGTTCAATCGGTCTCGACGAATGCAAACGTCCAAACAATCGCGATTTCCGTTGTCCAGCTGGACAGTCATCCCAAGTCCGCAATGCCAAGTCGGTTCTTCATCGCCGATCTGCAAGTCTTTGAATCCATAGGTGATCTCGAAATCACCATCGATGGTACCGTTCAACCGGATCGCGGCTTTGTCGGACGGCATGGCTCGCACCATGTGAACACCATCGGGCAATTGCAGCAATCGATCCTCTCGCCCATCAACTTCAAACACATCGTTTGGGATGCCTTTCCCAAAATCATGTTCGAAGTGCTGGGGAAGAGTTTCGGCGACCGCATCCAATTCTTTGACCAAGTTGGACGCGAGTTTCTGTTCTGATACTTCCGGCAATGGGTCGTGCCAATCTCCGCTCAGTCGCAGATGACGAACCACCGCGCGAGTTTGATCGCGATAGTGGAACAAGCCGAACGTCCGCGACTCGTTGTCGCCGACTTGCTGCTCCGCGACTGCTTTCCCATTGAGCAACAAGACGACGCGGTTGCCCTTGAAGTGCAACGCAACCCGATTCCAACCGTCCATCAAATTGGGCTTGGCACTGCTTTCTAACACCATACTGTTATCGGGACGAAGCAGCGTTTGTTGATGCATCCCATCGGTGATTTGATGCAACGACACACCGCTAGAATCGATCATAAACGCCTTCCTGCCGACGCACGGGAAGACGGCATCCGCCATCGCGTCATGCAGGAACTCGTACTCAATGCGTGCGTCCCAAACGATGGGCCGGACGTAGTACAAACATTCCTCTTCATGGGAACCAAACAGATCACTGGTCCGTCCGCTGACCAACGTGGATACACCGCCATCTTCTTGGATGTTCCAATTCCCCAGACCGTTGTTCGATTCCGCGTCGTAGTAGCTGGCCCAACCTCTCAGCGATTCGTCGCTCAGCAAGTCGATCGTTGGAGGCGTTCCTGGTCGGCCCGTGATTCGCAGATCGGAAATGTGTCCCTTCGAACGACGCCAACCGCGAATGCCCACCCAAGGCGCCGATCCGTTCCGCGTTGAATCAGTGAGAGTCCGGCGGCCATTGAAAAAATGTTCGACTTGTCCGTCGGAGCTACTCGCCCGCAACAGGCTTTCCCCGCCCAAAGGTTCGATCGTTTTTTCAACTGGCACCTCCCAGTTCCCCTTGGCAAAGCTGCCGACCGATGAAACGGGTCGCGAACTGGATGGACTCACCGCAATCCCACCAAACATCAGCTCACTGAAAGCGCCTTGGTAAGTGGAGACCTCAGCGACCGCTTCGAAATCACCCAGCAAGGGATCGCGATAGACGAGGTAGTCCAGTTCGTGTCCAGAGACTTTCTCCACGCCTTGATCGTGCATGGCAAATCGAGGCAGAACATTTCCGCGTCCATGCGATGAGGCGTCCACTCGGCTGAACACATCAAACGAATCGGGAACACTCCCAATCGACTCATGTGACCGTGCGGAACAGTATCCCAACAACAAACACAGGTAGTCCGCCGTCACGTCCAAGTCGGCATCGGGAATGTAGTCCCGAAGTCCGGAGAACGCACCAAAGAGGTCTTCGATCACCAAATCGGTCGTCGCAGGATTCTCAACAGTCGCCCAAAGAATGATCAAATCGGCCCACCACAAATCGGCAGCGTTTGGATCTTGCCAATGTCGGTTTTTCGCGAATCGCTCGATCAAATGCTGCCGCACATTGTTACGGTCCGACTCAGCGATCGCCAGCAACGTCACCATGACTTCTTTCGCCTGAAGCTGGTCGTCACCGCTTGGTTTCCACTCCGAAACTTGCTTCTTCAACTCCGACTGCAAGCCCAACTCCACCGACAAATGGATCAATTCGCGAGCGGGGCAACGGATCCATTGGCTTTCGGGATACTCAGACAAGGGAATCCAATCCTTTGCCGCAACGTCTGAAGTCGTTCCCGCTGGCCGAGCAATCGAACCTTCTATTCGGAGCCCATGACCATTGCCCGACAAAACCCATTTCGAAAGTTCTTCGTACCGCTGCGCCGGGTCCAAATCTTCAAGTTTGGCCAGGAATTGGACCGCGTTCGTTTGAAGCGTTTCTTCACTGAACAAAAGGTTCAGCGACACCGCATCATCTGCCACAAATTCATCGGCCAATGGTGAGTCAGCGAAACAAACGTTGACGCCCAGCAATAAAGCAGCGACGCACGCGAACAGACGACAAGCGATCTGAAGCGAGCTTTTCGAATCAACAGAATGTGTTTCAAATCGCATTGGATCTCGCGCGGCCCGGCTTCATCGATAGTCCTCCACTTACAGAATGTCGCCGCAAGCGCACGGATCACGCGCGGAAATTCTTAAAATGCCGCTTTCTCAATTTATCGCGAATCAGCGGCAAACAATCCATTCACTCGATTTATAGCGGAACGGAAGAGCCGAGGGCGTTTTCGGTTGATTGAAGGCCGGTTTCCTCCATCGTGATTGGGCATTGCAAATGATTCGGCTCATTCGCCTCCGCTATGATGAATGCTCCTTGGAAGCAGTTTTCAAATTTTCTGGTTGTTTCTGCGCGTGAATTCTCGACCAGGTTCGACTTACCTCTGAATGCTGGTGGACCGCGGGTCCGTGATCCTGCCGATTGGCGAGACCGATTTTGAATAATGCTGAACTTATCGAAGGACTGCGAAATCGTGAGCCAAGTGCTGCACAGTATCTGAACGATTGCTATGTGCCATCGATCTGGCGATTTGTTTATTGCCGCGTGGATCGTGACGCGCACTTGGCGGAAGACATCGTCGCGGAGGCTGTGCTGGCACTTATGTCAGCGGCGGCGTCGGACACCGAAATCGAAAACCCAGGCGGATGGCTGAGAACCGTTGCCCACCGACGTATTCAAGATCATTTCCGAGCCGCAGCCCGCGTTCGGCATTTGATGGAAGACGCTCAGCATCAAGGTGAGCTGACCGACGACAACGATCCAGCCACTCAGCACGATCAAAAGATGCAACGCGAAAGCGTTCGTGAAGCGATCGACACTTTGCCGGAACATTACCGGCAAACGCTGGAGTGGAAATACGTGGACCAAGTCAGCGTCAAGGTCATCGCCGAGCGTTTGGACACGACCGAAAAAAGTGTGCAAGGGACATTGTTCCGAGCCCGCCAAGCTCTGCGTGATCAATTGAAAACCGAGCAAATTGTCACGCCTCAAACCAAGTGTTCGGGGCCAGACAAAGAGACTCCACGCCCGACTCAATCAGACGATTCTCCATCCCTGACATCGCCGACACCTCCCAAACAGGTTTCGGCTTGGTTCTTCCTGTAAAGACGAAGCCAGGTTGCACAGGTTCGCTTCCATGACATCCGAACGTCCACTCCATCCGTCGTCGATCGACAACGATCCGTCCGAGTTGCAGCGCAACGAAGACGATGAATCGTCGGTGGCAATGCTTCTGTCTGACGCGTTCGATGCGCCTCCGGTGCCTCGTTCTTTGGTCAAGCGATTGGATGCCGAGATCACCGAGCAATGGGGACATTCGCCGCAATTGACCCGTTCTCATTCCACGGGAACGGTCACACTCGCCAGTGCCAAACGCGTCATCAAGACATCTTGGTGGTTGGCCGGCAGCGTCGCCGCATCCGTGATGCTGATCCTGTTCTTGACCGCCGGCGCCAACACTTACGCTTGGGCCACGGTGATGGAAGCCATGCAGCAGCATGGATTGATCCAGATCGCTGACGTGGACGGAAACCGCTGGCTCGATCTTTCAACTCAAATCGCGTGTCAGCAAACGCCGCAAGAAACTCGTTGGGTCGACGTTCGTCGACGGACGGTGCTGGTCCGCTCTCATGACGCGGAAACCCAGAGTTCCAAATTGGCGTTTCCCGACAACGCATCGCCGACCGGGGAAGAGTTGCTGGCAATGGTGCTCTTGGACCGCCCCCTGACAACCGAGTCAATCCAGCAGTTTCGCGGCGTTCGAATTGTCCACCAAGAGTGGGAACAACGACCTGACCGTGGACGCGAGATCGTTGATTTGCAAGTGGAATTCGCGACCCAAGACGACCAGCGTTATGAATTGTCACTGGAATTGGATCCGGAATCAAAACTGCCGCTTGCCATCAACGTGAGCGACCCTCCACAAGATCGCTCAAATAAATCTTCGCTGACCTACCTCAAAGAATCGGCAACCGATCTTCGATCCAGATTGCAACTTGCGTCCGCGGATCTGGATGGGGATGCTGAAGCTCGATCACCCGATCGGATTGCAGCAAATATCCGTGCAGGTTCGACCAAAACGAAGCTGCCAAAGACACGGGATACCTCTTCCGGCAACGTCAAAACGGACGCCAGCCCAACGGGCAATCAAGCCCAACCAGCCGATGCTACTCGTGATTCGATCGTGTCGTTGCCGGTTGGTCCCGCCAACAAATGGCAGCCCGTCTCCGTGATCAAGCGAAACGGTAACCAAGTCATCGCCCGTGCGGACTTGATTCTGGATGAACTGTGGGCCGAGCAACAAATCCGTCCGGTCGACCGAGCGACGGACCTTCAATTACTTCGCCGCGTTTACTTGGATTTGGCCGGACGCACACCAACGGTCACGGAAGTCCGACGCTTTCTCGAAAACGATTCCAAAGATCGCTATCGGGAGCTGGTCGATCACCTGCTCGACTCACCCGATTACACCTCACAGATGGCAGCGGTTTGGCGATCCTTCTTGATCCCAGAAGGAGTCGACTTGGACGCCTTCGGAGGTCGTGAAGCGTTTGAGAAGTGGCTCGCAGAACAGTTTGCCAATGACGAACCTTACGACAAGATCGTACGCCGATTGCTCTTGGCCGAAGGGCGTTTGGCTCAGTCAGGGCCATTGCTCTTCTACAGTGCATTGAAGCTGGACGCCGACCAATTGGCCGCTCGCACTTCACGTGTTTTTCTAGGCATGCGGTTGGAATGTGCCCAGTGCCATGACCATCCATTTGAACCATGGTCCCAGGAAGACTTCTGGAGCTACGCAGCGTTTTTCGCCCAGATCTCTCGTCCCAAGGCGATGCTCGAGAACGTTTCGACGGTGATGCAAGTTCGTGATGTCGATCGCGGAGAAGTCATGCTGCCTGAATCCGAAGAGGTTATCTCGCCGCGATTCTTGGGCCAAGACTGGGAAGACCAGGAAGATTCACAGCCGCAAGTTCCACGTCGGCAACGATTGGCAAATTGGTTGACGGGACCGAACAACCCGTACTTTGCGCGAGCCACGGTCAACCGAGTGTGGAGTCACATGTTTGGCCGAGGAATCGTGGATCCTGTTGATGATTTCGGCGAGAACAACTTGCCTGTCTCTGCGGACTTGATCGACACGCTCGCCAGCCAATTCATCGACAGTGATTTTGACTTGAAGCAACTGGTCCGGACCATCGCTCTCACTCGTGCCTATCAGTTGTCCAGCAGTTCCAATCGCGACGATGATTCACCGGACGCCATTGAAGAGCGACTGACAACGTTTGCTCAGATGAATGTCAAAACGCTGACGCCTGAGCAAGTTTATGACTGCATCGCGGTCGCAACGTTGCTGGACCAACGAGACACAGCGTCGGACTACACGCTCGCCCGATTTGGCAACAGCCAACGTGACACCTTCCTTCAGCAATTCGCCGCACCGGCGACCAGCCGTTCAGAGTATCTCGCGGGAATCCCGCAAGCGTTGATGCTGATGAATGGTTCGTTGATCGGCCAGGCGACTCACGAGCAGAGCAGCGGATTGATCCGGTCGCTCGACGCACCGTTCTTCACGGATGAACAAAGAATTGAAGTGCTGTTCATGGCAACTCTGTCGCGACCACCGCATCCATCCGAACGCGAATTGGTTGCGGAGTTCATCCCTGCCGATTCCAGCCGAGAGCAACGTCACACCGGAATGGCTGACTTGTTGTGGGCCTTGATCAACAGTTCCGAATTCACCCTCAACCATTGACGGAGCGTTTCCATGTCATTTCCAAACATGAATCACCCATCACGACGCCGCTTCATGCAGTCAATGGCCGCAGGGATCGGTGGAGTCAGCGCCAGCGGTTGGTTCCCAAGACTCGCGGAAGCCGCCGCGAATGATCCCAAACGTCGTCGTCACTGCATTCTGCTGTGGATGAGTGGTGGGCCGACTCAGACCGACACCTTTGACATGAAACCCAACCATGAAAATGGGGGTGAGTTCAAAGAGGTGCAAACATCGGCTCCTGGATTGCGGTTCAGCGAGCACCTGCCCAAGCTCGGTTCGATGGCCAATAAACTTGCCGTCCTGCGTGGTTTGTCGACCAACGAAGGTGACCACGGCCGCGGGTCCTACCTGATGCGAACCGGCCAAAAACCAATGGGCCCGGTTCAGTACCCATGCATCGGTTCCGCGATCGGCAAACAACTTGCCGAGGACACAATGAGTCTTCCCAGCAACGTCAGCATCGGAACCTATCGGGCATTCAATCAAGACGCGTTTGGCCCCGGTTTTCTCGGACCGCGATTTGGACCGCTGTTTGTCGGAGCGACCGATGTGCCGGGAGGGATGTCAAACGGAGAAGACGGCTATCCCAACCTCAAGGTTCAGTACTTGGATCGAGCCCAAGGCATCGATGCCGAACGGATGGACAAACGATTGAAGATTTGGCGTCGGCTGCAATCGCAATTCGTGACCACCCGACAAGCCGGCGCCGCCGGGATGCACAACGAAGTTTACGAGGGTGCCGTTCGACTGATGAACAGCGACGACGCGAAAGCGTTTGACCTGACCGACGAACCTGAAAAACTGCGTGAGGCTTATGGCAAAAACGTATTCGGCCAAGGTTGCTTGATGGCCAGGCGTTTGATCGAACGAGGCGTTCCGTTTGTGGAAGTTTCGCTCGGAACGGGCAGCACATCGGTCGGATGGGACACGCACACGGACAACTTCAACGCCGTGCAAAACCTTTCGACCATCCTCGACAATGGTTGGGGAACATTGATGCAGGACTTGGAAGACCGAGGCTTGCTCGAATCCACCACGATCCTGTGGATGGGCGAATTCGGACGCACACCTGCGATCAATCCCAGCGCAGGACGCGACCACTTTCCCAATGCCTGGTCCAGCGTGCTCGCAGGTGGCGGAATCGCCGGTGGCCAAGCGTATGGCAAGACAAGCGATGACGGCAACGAAGTGGTTGATGGCAAGATTGGTGTCCAAGACTTGATCAGCACGCTTTGCAAAGCATTGGGTTTGGGCAGTGCTCCCAGCAACATGTCGCCAGGCGGACGCCCGATTCCCATCGCCGAAGGACGTGCCATTGAGGAAGTGCTGGCATGAGTCGTCTCGGAACTCGAAACGTTGCGTTGATCGCATTGGGCGTTCTGATCGCGTTCGTCCCCAGCGTGAATCGCATTGCCGTTTGTGACGACGCGCCGGAATCGCTCGACGCCGCTCCATTGGCAAGCTCCTCGATCAAAATGCTGGGCAGCGTCTCGCCCGCACCAACGCAGCCGAACATGATCATGGGAACTCCCATCGCTCCGCCGGCCAGTTTGCCTGCGGAGAAACTGCCCCAGTACCGGATCGAACTTCCGCAGCAAAACGAAGCGGAGGCAACGTTCGAAGACGGTCAAATCCAATTCGCCATCACGCATCCCGACTTGCTCGCGGAACTCGGTCGTCCCTTGCGTGTGAAAGCGAAGGTCCACATCGATGGCAAGCCATTCAATGAAGTTCGATCCGCTTTTGCGGAGTCTACCCAAACCGTCAAGCAGCCACCGCTGATGGAACAACTGGCAGATCTAGTCGACGCGGTTGTGGCATCCGTGCCCGAACCCGCGCCAGATGCGGACGAAACAGAACCTGCATCCGAGTCCGATCCTGCATCCGAGAACCAGAAGGAAGAGGACAAGACCGCGGACGACACGGATGAAGAAGTCGGTGAAGATTCGCCCCCGACAATCAATCCCGCAACGATAGAACCCTACCGGATGACCACCGCTCCAGACGAAACGATGCGTCGATTCGCAGAAGCGGTCGGCGACGATCTATCGGATGTCGAATCGAACTGGTTGCTGAGTCATTGGACGCTCGGTCCGCCGTTGCTGGTGGTCCATCCTTATTTCCAAAGTTTCCGATCGGATCAGCGTCCCGCCTTTGATGTGCTGGATCGAGATCGTGACGGAACGGTGTCGCAACAAGAGTTGTCGCAATCGGTCGAATCATTCAACAAGTGCGACGCGAATCGCGATGAAGTCGTTGACGCGATGGAATTGGCAAAAGCTGCCGACAATCTCAAAGACCCAGCACACATTCCACTCTCAAACGGCCCGCTGCTCTGGTTGTCCGATGATCTGATTGGCATCGAAGAAAGCGATCCACTGCTGTATGAGACCGTTCGATCACTGGACAAAGACCAAGACGGATCCATCTCTGAATCGGAAGTGAAAGACTGGTCGACGCAAGCCGCCGACATCGAGTTGCTGGTCAACTTCACCACCTCATCGCCGGAGTCGGCCCGCGTGGACGTCATCGCGATTGGGAAAGGTGTATCGGCCAATGTTGTTCCCGCTGAAAATTCCAATGGGATCAACGTCGCGTTTGAAACCGTCACGATTCGATTGTGTGGAATCCAAGAAAGCCCATCGCCCGAGCTCGCAAACACCAACTCCGGGCAGGTATCTCTCGGAGCGATCGTGGATGGCTATCCGTTGCTGCCGAACCTGGACCCGAACGACGACGGTCGATTCACAATTCGCGAATTGCGAGAGCTAGAACAGCTTCTTCGAGCGTTTGACCGGGATGGCGATCAATCCATCACCCGTTCAGAGGCTACACCGCCCATTCGTGTCTGCATTGGCCTCGGCCCAACCGCACACCGTGAGTTGGCGAACGTCCGAGACACAAGTCAACCAACGAATTCGCCAATCGTCACGGCACCGGAATGGTTCCAAAGAATGGACCGCAACCTCGACAACGATTTATCGCGTCGAGAATTCCCAGGCACCGACGAACAGTTCCGTTCACTCGACGCCGATGGGGACGATTTGATTGACGCTGGTGAAGCACAAACTTTCGAACAATCCGCCGAATAACAGCCCCCCGCGAACATGCTTTCGGCCATTGAACTGGCCACCAAAAAACTGACATCCATTGGAAGATCCATCGGAGAAGACCATGCCCAGTCGTCTTGAGACCATCAACGCCGTCAATTCAAACCACACGAACAACCATGTGAAACAACCGGAAATGGATGTTGCATTGGTGGTCGATCAAATGCACGAGAAGCTGTCCGAGTTGCGTGAACAACTGGCGGGCGTGATCGTCGGCCAAGAAGAAGTGGCTGAACAACTGCTGATCGGAATTCTTTGCCGCGGTCACTGCATTCTGCAAGGCATGCCCGGATTGGCCAAAACGATGATGGTGTCGACGCTCGCGTCACTGACGGACTTGAGCTTTCGTCGCGTGCAGTTCACACCGGACTTGATGCCCGGCGACATCACGGGCACCGAAGTGTTGGAAGAAGATCACACCACCGGCAAACGCATCTTCCGCTTTGTCGAAGGACCGTTGTTTGGCAATGTGATCCTGGCCGACGAAATCAACCGCACGCCACCGAAGACGCAAAGTGCGTTGCTCGAAGCGATGCAGGAACACCAACTGACGGTTTGCGGAAAAACCTACAAGCTTCCCGATCCGTTCTTTGTTTTGGCCACTCAAAACCCGGTCGAAACAGAAGGCACGTACCCTTTGCCGGAAGCCCAACTGGATCGTTTCCTACTGAAAATCCATGTTCGATATCCCTCCCGGGATGAAGAGCGTGAAATCGCACAACGCCAAACCACCGACTACTCGTTCGAAACGAAAACCGTCCTGGACGTCGAACAGATCTCGCAGATGCAGTCGCTCGTTCGCAGCGTCGTCGTCTCGGACCATGTTTACAACGCCGCATTGGACCTGGTTCGAGGCACGCGTCCGGACGAAGAAACCATGTCCGCTGAATTGAAGAACATGGTTCAGTTTGGGGCAGGCCCGCGAGCCACGATTGCTCTGTTGATGGCGGCGAAAGCGAGAGCGTTGATCAATCGTCGTTGCCATGCAACGGTCGCTGACTTGGTCGCCGTTGCAAAGCCAGTGTTGAGGCACCGAGTCATCCTGACCTTCAACGCCGAAGCCGCCGGGGTCGACGCCGATTCCGTCTTGGAAAAGATCATTCAGCAAACCCCATCATTGAAGAACAACTCCCCCATCACCAGCTAAGGAACGGGTGAACAACAAGCGACGTAGCGGAAGGGCGCGAGCCCTCCGGTTCCTCACCGGGCGGCTTGCGCCGCACCGCTAACATCGTCATTTGTTATTCAAGCCTTCCTAACGACCTCCATGCAGGTCGGCAGGAGCCTTTCGCCATCTGAACTGTTTTTGAAAACGCCACCTTCCCTTCGTACAACCGGGCCTATCAGTCTGTTGATCTAGTCGCATACCGAATGACAACAATTAGCCGATGGGCGTTAGCCCCGGTTGTCGTCTGATCAACCGCCGCTAACGCGGTACGGCTCATTAAATCAACAGCCCGCCAACGCCCAAACGGCTCACATGATTGCGTCCGATCATTGCTGACTACCTGTTTCGTCCCCATCCATCCTTCCCCACTAACGATCGCCACCGATTCATGCTCGGACTGTTTCGACGTCAATCCAAACTCGACGCCCACGCCCCGACCAAGAGGTCCGCGGCTGGAGCAAATGATTTGGTTGATCCAGTCGTGATGGACCAAATTGGACACCTGGAGCTGTTGTCACGAACGGTGGTTGATGGATTGTTGGCAGGCAAACATCGTTCGACCACCAAGGGCGGTTGTTGCGAGTTCGCTCAACATCGCCAGTACGCACCAGGAGACGAGATTCGGCAAATTGATTGGCAGGTGTATGCCCGCAATGATCGATATTTCGTGCGTCAGTTCGAAGAAGAAACCAATTTGCACGCGATGTTGGCCGTGGATTCAAGCGGTTCCATGAACTTTGGGCTCTCGACGGTCAGCAAACTCGACTACGCACGCCGCGCGGCCGCTTGTTTGGCCAGACTGTTGCTGCATCAACGCGACTCGGTTGGTTTGACGGTGCTTCATGAAACCAATTCGCAATTCATTCCTGCCAAGCAACACGCCGCCCACCTGCGAACGCTAATGGCGGCTTTGCAGTCCGCTGATGCAAGCGGCGAGGGCAACTTGAGTCATCAAGTCCAGCACTGCGTTGCCAGACAACGACGTCGTGGTTTGTTGGTGTTGCTGTCAGACTGCTTTGGCGATCTCGACGATTTAGCCACGGCACTGCGGATCGCTCGTGCACGAGGCCATGACGTTGTGGTGATGCACATCCTGGCACCAGAAGAACTGACATTCAATTTCCGCCGATGGTCCGCCTTTCAATCGCTCGAGGTCGCTTCGCAACGATTTCACTTGGATCCGCCCGCGGTTCGTGATCAATACCTGCAACGGATGCGAACGTTCCTCGCCGACTTGGAAGACATGGTCGTTGGATTGGGCGGTGATTACGTGCGAATGACGACCGCGACAGACCTCGCCGACACGCTGGGATGGTTCTTGCGAAATCGCATGGCACGCCGAGGACTCGCGACGAATCGGGGGGCAGCGGGGCGATGAGCTTTCTCAGTATCGCGTTTCTGTTTGCTTTGCCTTTGGTCGCCGCACCGTTGCTGCTGCATCTCTTCGATCGCCGCCGCAACGAGACGGTGCAGTGGGGTGCGATGCAGTTTTTGATGGAGGCGTCTGCTCGCAAAACCAGTTCCCGCAAACTGAAGCAATGGCTGCTGCTGTTGCTACGCTGCTTGGCCATTGCCGCATTGATTCTTGCACTGGCTCGACCGCTGCTGCCAACGGGTTATCTCGGCGGAAGCGACCAGGGCGAGACGATCTTTGTGATCGACAATTCGATGTCGATGTCCCGCAAAACGGGCTCGGGGACGATGATCGAATCGGCAACTCAAACTGCGGTCGATCAACTTGAAAAGATTTCGACTCGCGACGACGTCCGCATTTTGACAACCGCGCCGTATCCAACATGGCTGAATTCAGGAACGGCACGAGGAGACCAACGCAATCGCGATTGGATCACCGAACAATTGCAGAGCATCGATGCCACGGAGGGAAGCAGCGACCTACTTGCTGCTTTGTTCACCGCGGTCCAACTCGAACATCACCCCACTCAAAACAGCAGACGAATTGTGGTGCTGACCGATGGCCAGGCCACTGATTGGAGAACCGAGGATGAAGCGGGCTGGCAACGTCTCCAATCTGTACTCAACGAAGCGTCCATTCAAACGGAGATCGAAACGGTCCGCTTGGACGATCAATCCCAACGAACCACCAATGGCAACGTCGCCGTCGATTCGGTGACTCTGGATCGAACCGTGGTAGGTTCGGAAACTCCTGTTACCGCCACCGCGACGCTTCGCAACTATGACATTGCGACGGTGAATGGTGCCGAGCTGACATGGAGCGTCAACGACGTGCCGGTTCATCAACAAACGATCGCTTCGATCGAAGGCGAGCAGTCCGCCGAGTCCCATTGGAATCACACGTTTGACGATCCCGGGATCTACCGATTGAGTTGCCGGTTGGATCGAGACGACGATTTGCCGGCCGACAACATTGCCAGTTTGATTGTTGAGGTGGTCGACCGGTTACCCGTGGTCGTTGTCGAAGCCGCAACCGACTACGCTGAGATGCAGCAAGACTCGTTCTTTGTGCAAGCGGCTCTTGGATGGATCGATGGCCAACCGCTGAACGACACATCGGTTTACGTTCCGACATTGATCACACCCGATGAGCTTCCAACGGCAGATCTCAGCGAGCAGCGGGTTGTCATCATCCCCAATCTCACCGAATTGCCTTCGGATGCGGTCTCACGATTGACCGAATTCGTGTCCGACGGTGGCGGACTTTGGATTGGTTTGGGACCTCGCACCAACGTTGATTTCTTCAACCATCAACTCTTCGCCGACGCCAGTGGATTGGCTCCGCGTAGGCTGGACCAAATCGTCGATGCGGCTCCGGCAGGAATCAGCGCCGACACGGATCCACCACTCGATATCGAAGAAGATCCCTCGACCGATCAGCCTCTTCGGATCGATCCGTTTCGCAGCGATCATCCCGCAACGCGGCATCTAGCGGACAACGCTCAACTCGATTTAGGCGATGCATCCATCCAGCGTTACTACCAATTCAGTTCCACCAATGATGACGACGATGATCGGGCAACGCTCTTACGATTGAACAACGGAACACCGCTCGCCGTTGAAAACTTTGTGGGGCACGGCCGAGTGATTGTGCAATCGGTTCCGCTGCGTTTGCAATGGAGCGACTTGGCTCGGACGCAGTCATTTGTCGTGATGGTTCGCGACTGGATCGATTACTTGGCTCAACCCCGAGCAACGCAATACAACTTGCTTCCCGGCCAACCGATCGTGGTGCGAGTCTCGAAGGGCACCACGAATTCCGAATTGGCTAGCGATCTCAACACCCCCACCGGATTTCTGCAAACACCCGGCGATGAATCGATCGAGCTGACGGCTCAGTACGCCGACGAGGGATTCGAATTTCGGTCCAGCCAAACTCGCCGACCAGGCCCGTACAAATTGCAGATTGGTTTGGACGAAGACGGCATCCCCTTCCAAGTCCAACGTTCATCAGATGAGTCCGATCTGAGCTCACTCAGTCGTGCTGCATGGCAACAGATAGCCAATTCGACAACGCCTAGCGCATGGACCGAAGATCACACGCCCGTCGCAAGTGCACACACCGATCCTGTTTGGCCGTACTTGCTGCTGGCGTTGATCGGTCTGATCACCGGCGAGCTGGTTCTCTCAGGCATCATGGCTCGCGAACGATTTGGGTCGGCGGGAATCCCTGAGTCCTCGGAATTGGATGCATCGCATCTGAGTTCGTTTGGACCGAGCGGAATGGACCTGACGCGAACGTCCATTCAACCAAAATCCTCCGCGCCGATGGAACCGTTGGAGGCGACCAACCGATGAACCTCACTGAAACCTCCACCAACGAATACCTTTCGTACGAACACCCGTTCAATACCGGGCTGCTCTTGCTGCTGGGCGTGGGTTGTTTGGGCATCTTGCTTTGGACGCTCTATCGCGAACGAAACATCCTGGGCCGGACGACCACCGGACTGTTTTCGGTGCTTCGTTTGGGGGCTCTCGGCGTTGCGTTTTGGATGCTGCTCGCTCCGACCAGCGTCGTCGAACAATCGACCACGACTCGAAAAGCCGTCGTGTTCGTGACGGACTCCAGTGCGAGCATGAAAACGGTCGATCCGCCCGGATTGGCCGATGATTGGCGATGGGCGTTGTCGGGCTCGGACGACGACACGGAACAACCCTACGCCGAACCACTCCAACTCACCGATCAGTCACTCGCGGCGATCGGTGTCGCGACACAACAATTGACTCGGGCTGTCACGGATCTCGATCAACACGGTGCCGAAACCTCCGTCGCCGAGCGTCTGAAATTGGCGAACCAGTCGATCGTTCGGGTGCGCACTCATCTCGAGACCATTCGCAACTCGCTGCCAGGTTCCGTTGACGGCGAAGTCGACTCGTCGCTTCGTCGTTTGATTCTGATGATCGACAGCCCGGAGGTCGATGCGTTTTCACAACTCACTAAAATGCTGCAGCGCAACCGCACGCCCAACCAAGCCGGATGGCGTGAAAGTCTGCCGGACTTGGCCGAACGACTTGTCACGGCTCGTCGTGTCTTCCAAGAATTGGCTGGCCACTTTGAGCGTGCCATCGCCGAACAATCACAGAACGCAACGTCGCAATCAACCGCTTTCACCGACCGCACTCGCGGTGACCGCGTCGCAAAATTCCTCACCGGGTTGGAACAATCCAAATTGGATGCGATCTCCGAGGTCGCTGACATTCGTTGGGTCTCGTTTGATGACGCCGCGACGGCGATGAGCAACGTGGCGGACGCCAGCGAACGTCTGGCGTCTCTCGTCGACCAAGAAAACTCGGCCAAGACAACCGATGTCGGTGCCGCGTTGCAGTTTGTTGACCAACTGCGTCGCGATCAACCTGTCGCCGCGGCGTTCGTTTTGTCCGACGTGGCACACAATCACGCTCATGAACGTGAGCCCACCGAGGTCGCCGCCCAAATGGATTCGACTCCTGTCTACGTCGTCCCAATCGGCAACGATTCGCGTCTGCGAGACATCGACTTGATCTCCGTGTCGGCCCCTGCCGTTGCGATGCGAAACGACGACGTTGTCATCGAAGCTCACCTGGGGATCTACCAATGCAAAGGCGAGCGATGCTCGGTGCAGTTGTTGCAATCCGGTGAGGTCGTTGACTTTCGGAACGTCTTGATTGATTCCGATGCCGAAACGCGATCGGTACAATTCCAACAACGCGTCTCGGAGATTGGCCCGGCATCGTTTCAGATTGCCATCCAGCCACTCGATGGCGAAATGACGACGGACAACAATTTTGACGAGATCGAGATCAATGTCACCCGAAGCGACATCAAGGTTTTGTTGGCCGATGAGATGCCTCGCTGGGAATACCGATACTTGGCTCAACTTTTTCGTCGCGACCCCAAAATCGAACTCGACGAGTTGCTGTTTCGACCTCGCTTGATCGCAACCGGGCATCGCCAGGAAGCGGGCGGCTTTCCCGTCACAGTGGAAGAATGGAACCGATACGACGTCGTGATTTTGGGCGACCTTCCCGTCGAGCGTTTGCCAGTTGCCTCGCAGACTTCCCTGCTGCAATACATGCGAACCCGAGGCGGAACGGTGATCACGATCGCTGGCGACCACGCAATGCCTCAGGCCTACGTCGACCATCCGCTTGAGGAAGCCATCCCGGTTCGCCCGATCGACCAACCCGACGAAGCCAGCCAGCAATATTCCTTCCTGGTTACCGAACAAGGTCGCTCGCACGCCGCATTGATGATCGCGGAAACCGAGTTGGCGACCAACAACGCGTGGGCGTTTGTGAATCAGTTTTCGCCACTGCACAGCGTCTCGAAATGGCGTGCACCGGTGCCAACGGCTCAAAGCCTGATCGCGGTGGTCCCCAGAGGTGAAACTCTCGAAGCGAACGATCCCGCACTCAAACAATCCAGTTTTCTGTGTTGGCAACCCGTTGGTCGTGGACGAATCATCTACTTGTCTGGCCCCGACACCTATCGCTTGAGATTCCTTCGAGGTGACACGCTGCACTATCGGTTTTGGGGTCAATTGATGCGATGGGCAATCGCCTCGGATCTGTCCTCTGGGAATCAATCGGTTCGGATCCGCACCGCGAAAACGCTTTACGAAACGGACCAATCGATTGACATAGATGTCGAATTGTTGGATGCCGATGGGCAAGCCGTGATTCGCGACGTCACCGATACGGAAACGCTCAGCGTTCGATTGTCCGTTGGTGAGGACGTCCGCACGGTCCCGTTGGTCATGGACGATGAGCGTCCAGGACACTACCGCGCCGACGTCCGCGATCTGGCACCGGGCGTCTACCAAGCCAAACCGGAAGGCTCCTTGATCGATGAGCTGACCGCGATGGGTTCCGATGACGGTCAATCGCCGATCGAGGAAGTGATCACGACGTTCACCGTCCAGGCTGACCTTCCAACCGAGCTCGTCGACACGCGATCCAACCTCGTGTTGGCAGACCAAATTTCAACCTTGACCGGCGGGCAAGTTCTGCCGCCCACCGCGGTCGAGGAAGTCTTGGAACTCACTGATTTACAACCTGTCGTGACGCACAGCATTCAACGTCAACCGCTGTGGCAACGATGGCGATATCTCTGGCTGGTGCTGGGGTGTCTGCAAGTCGAATGGATTATCCGCAAGGCGAGAGGGCTATCCTGATCATGTCTACCACCATCATATCTCGACCATTCTCACACCGGATTCCTTCGGCGATCGAGAGCAAACTGCGTCGAATCCGATTGCGACATGCGACGCTGATCGTCGTCTCGGCGTTCGCCTTTTCAATCGGCGTGTTGCTGTTGTTGATGACCCCATCGATGTTGATCGATTGGATGTTCCCATTTGCGTCGCCGCTGCTTCGCATCACGTTGACCGGCATCACGGTTGTTGCAACGTTCGCTACCGCGGCCTATTGGTTGATCGGCCCGCTGCGACGTTCTTGGCAATGGCTGCGAGCGGCCAACGCCGTCGATGACAATGTGCCGGAACTCGAAGAACGCTGGTCGACCGTCGCCAGTCTCTCCACGCAAGATCGTTCGACCATGTCCGCGACGCAACGAGCGATGGCGAACCAGGTGACCAGTGAAGCTGTCGCGATGGAACGGATGGTCCAGCCCCGTCGAATCGCCCCGCCAATCAAACTTCGTCCCGGCATGCTGCTGGCGGCGTCCGGCATTGTGCTTTTCGCAATCGTGTTTGCAATCAGTCCCAGCCGCGTATCGGTGCTGCTGAAACGGTTTTGGTTTCCCACGCACAACATCACCGCGACGCAGCTCGCCAGCCTCACCGGCGAACCATTTGTGCCTCGCGGCGACTCGATCGAATTGGTCACGCGTGCCAGCGGTGTGGTTCCGTCGTCTGCCACTATCAGTTTGATGCAAGCGGACGGTCAAATCGAGGATTATCGCCTCACCGCTGACGAAGCTTCCTCGGACACGTGGTCTCACAAGATGCGAGTGGACGAGGATGTGTCCTACCGAGTTCGTGCCGGCGACGCGCAGACAGAATGGTTGCATCTTCAAACGATCGATTTCCCCGAGATCGACCGGATTGAATTCGGGGTTGAATTCCCGGCCTACACCAAGCGTGCTCCGATCCTGCTCGACCGATTGCCACGGCGAGTCAAAGTCCCGCAGGACAGCGTGCTGCGGCTCGCGATCAAGCCGCTGGATTCACTGAAAAAGTTGACGATCTCGCTGACGGATCCGGAAAGCCCAACACCCGAGACTACCGCGTCCGACGACGGCGCGACATTGCCCGTGGGATCGCCCGTTGGCATGGACCTCCGAGAGCTATCCCCCGAGGAAGACGGATGGTACCGACTGGAACTGTCTTTGATCGATGACGTGTTGCTGCGACCGACATTGCTCAGTCCCCATGACCTGACCAACCAGCGACGTCTGTTTTCGCGAATCGATGTCATTGAGGACAAAGCACCGGTTGCCCGAGTCATCACGCCGAACGACGAAACCGCAGTGGCAGAAGACGAGATCATCGAGATCAAATTCGAAGCCCACGATGACCACGGCATCGAAAAAGCCGAACTGGTGATCTACGACGAATCGCAGCGGGATGCCGATGGCAACGCAAAGGTGCTGCATGTCCAACCCATCCCGCTTGGTGATCAAGCCAATCAAAAACACTTGATCGCACAAACCAAGCTGGACCTCAAAGAATTGGGACTCACCGAAGGCCAAGAAATCAGCTACTCCATCCGCGTGACAGACAACAAACCTGACGCGGACGCGATGGCATCCAAACCCGATGGCCAAAACGCTGAAAAGGGTTCACCGAAAGGTGACTCGCCGAAAGATGATTCGCGCAAAAGCGAATCCAAGGCGAAGTCGAATCAACAACAGCGTCCTGGCACCAACCGCGAAAACAACGATTCTCAATCCGACGACTCGAAGAAGAGCGATTCGCAAAGCAGCGACTCGAAGCCGGCTGAATCCAAGCAAGCTGACTCGAGCAAATCCGGCTCAAACAAATCCAACTCGGAACCAGCCGACACCAAACCCAACGACACCAAACCCAACGACACCAAACCTTCAGACTCCAAACCTTCAGACTCCAAACCTTCAGACTCTAAAACGAACGACAACACGAACCCCGACTTAAAGTTGGCTGACACGGCTCCAGCCACCCAAGATGAGTCGTCCAAGGATATCGGCGATCTGACAACCGAAGGTGACTCCAAACCCGCCCCCATGGACACGGCGGATCGGTCCATGCCAGCTGAGTCAGACAACAACTCGCAAAACATCAAAGCAGAACCATCGGACGCAGAGTCTTCCGCGAAACCTGCGCCCAATGCAATCGCCGCTGCGACACCGAAGTCGCAACCGAATGCCACCAAACCAAACCCGCAAGGCAACCCCACCACTCCATCGGGCAATCCCCCCAAAGATTCGCCTGGTGCAAAGAAATCCGGTGGTAAAAAGTCCGACGCCAAGAAGATGGTTCAGGCAGATTCGCCCAAGGCCAAACTACAACCCAAAGTTGCCAGCACTTCAAAGCCTCAGGCCAAGACTCCTTCTAAAAAGATGGAGCCCAACAACTCGACCGTCAGTCTCAAAGCGATGCCCCGGCGTCAACGAAATCAGAAGGGCCAGAATGCCACGACCAACCGGCGCAGGCTCAAGATCACCGAAAAGCTTGCCGCGATCGCGGAGGCCGAAGAACGTCCGGGCGACGAACTCAAAATGCGGGAATCAGTCGTCGAGATTGATCAGATGCTTGCTGAAATTGAGAAAGGATTGAGGAAGCTCGTTGAGCGAAAGATCGCCGATTCCGATCGCAGTGAACAGTTCCGCCGTCTCGATTCAGGACTCGGCAACATCGAAGACTTCGTTGCCAAGCTAAGGGAACAAACTCGGGAAAGCCAATATGCATTTGTTGGTTTGCAGATGGTCGACATCACGCGCTCGCACGTCACCCCCGCCCGCGACCGAGCATTCGCGGGATCACAACTCGCCGGTTCTGACAACGCCGACGCCACGATGAGCCTGCAGCACGTCGTCCGAGCTCGCGAATTGCTGGGTGCACTTCTGAAACGTTTTGACCGAGTCAAGCGTGAGAAGAAACTGAAAAAGGAGATGGACGAGGCCGTCACCATCTATGAGGTCTACCTGGAAAAGCGACGACAGTTGATGCGGGAAGCTCGACAAAACCGAAACCCACTGGATCGAAAGATGGGCATTGTCGAAGTCGACCAAGCCTACTTGGATCGCCTAGCGGAAGTCCTCGAACTGCGACGTGCCATGATGGACGAGTTTGCGGAAATGTTGGGCGACGACCCGCGATTGCTATCGCGATACATGGAATTGGTGCAGCGTCGTCAGAAATCTCTCCGGAACCAACTTTCGGACCTCTCACAGCGACAATACGATCTCACCGAAGAAGCAATGAATTGGCTGCAGATCGATCCATCGCAACGCCCCGATCTTTGGACGATCATCATCGAATTGCGATTGAGTGCGTCCGAAGATCTGGCCAAAGACGCCGCTCAGTTGGCCGAACGCGTTCAGAAGCAGCTGCCTTTGGAAGTCAACGCTGAATCAGGAACCGCGGCAAATCTGGTTCGAACAGCCAAGCAAATTTCCGCGACTGCGAGAAACATCCAGTTCGAAGCGGACGAACTGTATGCCAATTCAAATGGAGAGGCGAAGGACCATGAGTCGACAACTGGCGCCCGCTCATTGATCGATCAATGCGAACGACTGTTCTCGCATCTGGACCGGTTGCAGTTTGAGAACGAGGGCAACGATGCGTTGGCACTCTATGTCGAGTCTCGCATCCAAGAAACCCGCGTCGTTGCTGACCAAGCCGATGTGTGGGCTGATCTCCATCGGAACATTCAAAGCAACAACTACGGCGGGTTGGTCCAGACCGAACAATACCGCCTCGCGATCTCCACTCAATTGCTGCGAGTCGAGATGCTGGACATGGAACCGAACCTGACCGCAGAATTCCTCCGCACGGTCGGTTCTGATTTGCCCGGTGAAATCAAAGACATGATTCGCACGTTGCATCGATTGATGGAAACAATCACCTACAACCAAATCGCGGCATCCATTCGATCCGGCCAAGTTGATCTAGGATCGGGCAACGCTCAACAACAATTGGCAACCGATCGACTGACCGAAGCGGAAGAACTGTTCGACAAGATTCGACGATCCGTGGTCATGCACTTGGACGAGTACGATCCTCAAGATCCCAACATCGCTGACTTGCGGGACCCAACGCTCGACGAATTTTTGGCAAGACTCGAACGCGAACCCAACATTGCATCTCAGTTGGGCATTCCCAATCGGCGAACCAACCTTCGGATCCGGGCCGATACCGTGCTATGGCAAGAATCCACCAGCGGCGGAACGCTCGAGGGATCTCAAATGGCGGCTGCCCAACGAGCGGCACAGGCGATGAAGATGCAAAAACCGAAACCCAAAAACCGCAAGCCAAAAGGTGGCGACAAACGATCAGAAGAGATGTCAGAGGAAGAACGCGAACAGGCGAAACGAGCGAAAGAGATGCTCGCGAAAACGCTGCTGGATATCGAGAGGCAAAAAGAAGACGGTGAACAATCAGCGGCCGAGCGACAACGGCTTGATGAAATGGCGGAGAAGATCAAACGCCTGATGGACCAAGATGGTGACGGCTCGGCCGAGCGGGCTTGGCAGCAAATCGTGCAAGCCGATGAGGCCAAGGAACTGATGCAAGCGATCGCCAATGGTGAATTCATTGCGGACCAGCAATGGAACCGTCTGCTGTCGACTCTCGACGATGGTCTTTGGCAGGTTCAAGGCAACCGCCCACCGGAAGCCTACCGCAAAGCGATTGAACAATACCAAGATCAACTCCGCGAGTTGATGTCAACGATCGATGAGGGCTGAGCATGAGAAATCAAAACACACCTGCCCCAGACGCAGACAAGACAACGCGTGAGGAAGGCCGATTGCCTTCGCTGACAAAACACTTGAATCGACGCAGGCCCATTGCATTGCAAACCGCACTGGCCGCCGTGTTCGCATGCGTCGCCGTTCCCGCCACCGCACAAGATGCCGCGCCGGTGATTGCCACCTCGGCCAACCTGAGTGCTGCGTTGCCGGCGAGCGAATGGGCCCGCGTGGAATCATCCGTTGATGATGGACTGAAGTGGCTGGCCAGCCAACAAGCGGAAGACGGCCGATTCCCAAGTGAAGAAGTTGCACAACCGGCCGTCACTTCGTTGGCGATCATGGCGTTCCTATCCCGCGGGCACTTGCCAGACAAAGGTCCCTACGGCTCGCAAATTTCACGAGCGATCGACTTTGTCCTCAGCACCCAACGTCGTCGCGGCTATTTCTCGCTTCAACCGGTGCTACCTCCGGTCGGACACCTGAAACCGTCCCAAACGGTGATCTACAACCATTCCATCGCTGGATTGATGTTGGGCGAGGTTTACGGAATGGGTTCCGGCGAACGGTCTCAGCGGATTGAAGAAGCCCTGCACCGCGCACTGGTGTTTCATCGCGAAGTTCAATCACGCACCAAGGGAAAAGAATCGGATCACGGCGGGTGGCGATACGGGTACCCAGAGAGTCCCGATGCGGCGTCCGATATGTCCGTCACCGGATGGGCGCTGATGTTCTTGCGGTCAGCCCGCAACGCGGAATTCAACGTGCCCAAACAATACTTTGACGAAGGCCTGAACTTTGTCGAATTGTGCTACGAACCCGATATTGGTTCACACGAGAAAGGCGTCTTTCGTTATCGGCCTCATGCCTCGCAGGACAAGCCACAAATCACTCTCGCGAATACGGCATCTGCGACACTCACGTTGATCTTGGGTGGTCGACAAGACCACGCGAGCATTCCGGTCTCGGTGCGCTGGTTTCGGACGAGAAACTATCCCAGCCCGTGGCAGAATAACTACTACTACCTCGCGACTTATTACAGCAGCCAAGCGATGGCGCAGGTCGGCGGCGACACCTGGGACCAAATGTTCCCACAGATCGCGGCAGGGCTGTTGAAGGAGCAAACCGAAAGTGGTGCCTGGCCACCAGGCGGGTCGAACGAACAACAATTCGGTTCAACCTACAGCACCTCACTCGCGATCCTGGCTTTGACTCCCGCCTACGGCTTGCTACCGATCTATCAACGGTAGCAAACCGGCTCGCGACGCGGACCGCAGCGATCCAGCAAGGCTTCGTGCAGAAAGGGATCGAATTTTAGAACTTGCTGATTGCCTTCAGCACGCGTTTGAGCTGTTCATTTTCGGTGGTATCCCAGGCGACGCTGGCGTCCGACTTCAGCTTCATCACCGCGTCGTTGGTTCGTTGCTGCAGATTTTCGAGCGTCGTGTGACGCGTCAGCACCAACTCGTTCGAATCCAGTTGAAACTGGACCCATTGTGCATCGCGTTCCTGAACGGCTTCTTCCGTCGTGAACCTTTGGTAGTTCGAGCGACGCAGCATTGCGGGCGTCTTTCGCTGTAATTCCGGATTCGCCAACTCGGCGATCATTTCGTCTTCTCCGTCGATCACCTTCGGGTCGGCACTTCGACTGATGTCATCGTCGCGATCCCCGAGGTCGGCGCCCGTTTCGGCGCCGGGTACAGCGGCCAATGGATTGTCGACCCGGTAGTCTCGGTCTGGATCGTAGTCGTCGGCGTCGTAGATGGAATCATCCGAATAGGGCAGCGTTGCCGACAACGTCTGGATTTCGCGTTCACTGATTCGGGCCCCCATATCACGCCCGGTGCCGAGTCGGCCCGCAGCGGAAGCAATGGCACCTTCCACTCCGTCTTCCACGGCATCGGCCATGTTGGCTTCTTCCGCAGGCGTCTCATCGATGTAGTCATCCACGCGGTAGTTATCGACATCGATCGGAGTGCGGGCGGCAGTCCATTCATCATCGATGCCTGGATCATCCACGCCGGCGGGAGTCTCAGTATCGAATCGTTTCAATCCATTCGCTTCCGCGGCCAGTTCGCCTTCCGAACGATCATTTGATTGATCGTCGCTTTCGGTTGCGGAAGCCTTGGGTGGACGAGTTTGCCGCAATTCTTCGGCGAGCTTTTCACCGACTTCCTTTGGATCGGGCAACGGCTCTTCCGTTTGACGCTCAGAAGATTGCGGTTGCGATTCCGCTCGCATTCGTTCGGAACTGACTTGCGATTGTTCAGTCACCGGATTGCCGGACTGTTCGGCTTGTTGTCGACGCAGTTTCCAGCCAAACGATTCCAGGGACTCGATCACTTCCGTCGACTGCCGAACCAATCGCTCAAACTCAGCAACCTGCTTTGGGTCCTTCGTGCGTTGAACGGACTCAGAGGCAAGTTTGCGAACCAAACTCGCGTCACTCCAGATCACGCCGGCCAAGCCCCAATCACTGATCCGGTTGGGATCGCCCTGTTCATTCCCCGCCACTTGGCGCAAGGCATTGGCAGGCTCGGCAATTCGCGAATCTTGGGCGGATACGTTGGTCGCTGTTGTCGTCACACCAGCTAAGAGCATTGCCGCCAACACCGAGCGTCGCCAACGGCGGCTCTTCGCCTTCGAGGCGGGCTTGTATTCACCTACGGAATGAGCAGGCAAGTCAACAGCGTGATTTTGATGCGTCGGATATGAGCGTGACATGTGAGGAGTCCTCTGTTTGATTGGAGCGAGCGTTGAGGTGTGACTGAAGTCCGGCATTCACCAATCGACCCAACCTGCCACGGCGGTCGACACAACGCACTCTGCTCGAGCGTTGTTGCATCGTAAGCCAAACGGAGAGTGGTTTGGTGAGGAAGCTCAAAACGAGCTCGTGGTAGACATGCACGAAGCGTGCCAGGAACCTGGGACTGCATAGGACGGCGTGAACAACAAATGACGATGTTAGCGGTGCGGCGCAAGCCGCCCGGCGAGGAACCGGAGGGCTCGCGCCCTTCCGCTATGTCGCTTGTTGTTCACCCGTTCCTTATGAACTCGTCGATCGATCGCGAACATCCGAACAGTCACCTGCCGGCGTGAAAACTCGAGCCGGCCGCGAATCAACCACGCTGTCCGCTCTCGGCACAAATCCGCATTGGACGTGGAGCAACATGTGTATCGCCAGTCACAAAATAACGTCGATGCGATTCGACATCAGTGCGATTGGGCATCAAGACAGCTTGCCACTGACGGAAAATAGGCCATGGGGGAATTTCGTCGTCACGCCGTTCTCCTGCCGAACGCTTTGCAACGATCATCGGCACCCTATTTGCGGTCTTCACCGACAGACGATTGAGCCACTTCATTGCCAATTCAGAGAGGACATCGACCGTGATCGCGTTTCCAACCAAGACACAATTGACTGAACTGTTGACTCATGAGAAAGGCGACTGCGTTTCCATTTTGATGGGCACCTATCAGGCCGGCCGTGACACCAATCAAAATCCCATTCGTTTTAAGAACCTGGTGCATCAAGCGATTGGCGAACTGAAGAAGAAAGACAGTCCGCTTCTTCCACAACTAGAGGAACTCGCGAAGCTCGAGCACGACTCGACTTTCTGGCAAAACCAAACCGCTGGTTTGGCGATCTACGTCAGCGAAGGATTCGAAGAACGCGTTCTCCTGAGCCATGATCCCGGCGAGACCGTTTCAGTCAGTTCGGAGTTCAATCTCCGGCCCATCGCAAGTGTAGCCTGTGGTGAAACGAACCTGATGACATTGGCTCTCTCTTGGGAGCGAGCTCGTTTGTTCCGCTCGGATGGTCACACGACGTTGGAAATTGAAGACGACATCTTTCCACTAACGATGGACGAACTCGTCACCGCGAGAGATCCTGAGAAGCAGTTGCAATATTCGTCACACGAAACACTCGGTGGCGGAGGATCAGAAACCGTGATGTACCACGGCCACGGAAATGGCGAGGACAAGATTGAGGCCGATCGCAGAGCCTACCTTTCGCGGGTTGGCGAGTATGTTGCAAAGCGCCTTTACAACACCGATCAACAACTCGTTGCCGTTGCGACCGAAGAAGTCGCGGGACATTTCGATGCCGCCGCTGAAGCCGTCGAGTTGACTCAGTGCATCCACGTCAGTCCTGACGGGCTGAGCGATTCCCAATTGAAAGCTCGCATCACCGCGTTCGCCAAAGAGCACAATCAGCACAACGATGATGTGATCTCAGAAAGATTGGGTTCCGCCATCGCGGACAAACAAGGATCTGATGATTGGAAGCAGGTTGTTCTTGCGGCCGTCGAAGGCCGTGTGGACACATTGTTGCTAGGACAAGATCAGCCGATCGTCGGCTGTTGCGATGAAACCAATCACCAGGTTTCGTTGGACGAAGACGGAAACGACCTAGTCAACACCGCCGTCCGGCTCACCTTGAAGTCAGGCGGAACGGTCCGTCGCCTACAAGGAAACTCTTCTAAGCAGCCGATGGCCGCCATTTTCCGCTATTGAATTGCAGGAGGCTGGTGTAACGGCCAACCAGCGTCGGAATCGTGCGAGCCGCCGGGAACACTCCTGGATGTCTCGCACTCATCCGTCATCGCAACCAAACCAAGCCAAAATCAACAACCCACGCGAGTGAAATAGCACATTCAACATGCCTTTTTTCCCGTCAGGCGTCAATCTCGATTGTCTATGATTGATATCAACGTGGGACCGAATGCATCGCCAACCGGTCCCAGCGTCGGATCGCGGGGAAAGCCCTCGCTCGCATGGTTTGATTTGTTGGACGAAGATGCCAAAGCAGAAAGCGGTCGCTCTCCTCATCGAAACATCCAATGCGTATGCGCGTGGATTGCTTGGCGGAATCGCCTCCTACATCCATGAGCATGACCTCTGGTCGATCTACTTGGTCGAACAGGAACGTGGAGCGGCCCCTCCGACTTGGTTGAACGACTGGGATGGCGATGGGTTGATCGCGAGAATCGAGAACGAGGAAATCGCAAGTTCGGTTCGCAGTCTGAAGATTCCCGTGGTGGATGTCAGTGCCGCTCGCCGCATTCCCAATATTCCATGGGTCGAGACAAACGATGTCGCGATCGGCGAGTTGGCCTACCAACACTTTCGCGAACGCGGGTTTGAAAATTTCGCGTTCTGCGGTGAGTCTCGATTCAATTGGTCGATCCTGCGTCGTCAAGCCTTCGAGGCCCGAGTGAAAGAAGACGGGTTTCAATGCCAGTCTTTCAATTTCAATGTCGACGACCGACGCCCTCAATCACTCAAGCGTGAGCGTGATCGATTGGCTGAATGGGTGCTGTCACTCCAACATCCAATCGGAGTGCTGGCATGTTACGACATCATGGCACAGAAGATCTTGGACGTTTGCCGCTTGCACGGCATCAAAGTCCCCAGCGAACTCGCTTTGCTGGGCGTCGACAATGATGAACTGCTGTGTGACTTGTGCACGCCGCCACTTTCCAGCGTTGTGCCCGCCGCTCACCAAACGGGTCGCGAAGCGGCTTCGTTGCTGGATGCGATGATGCGGGGTGAAGAAGTTCACGCTGAGCCTCATTTGATCGAACCGCTCGGCGTGGCAACCCGCCAATCGACCGATGTGCTGGCCATCAAGGATCCAGAGATCGCCGCCGCGGTTCGTTTCATCCGCGATCACTGCTGCGACGGCATCAACGTGCAAGACGTTGTGAAAAAGGTGCCTCTGTCACGGCGAGTTTTTGAAAGCCGATTCCTGGCTTTGATGGGACGCACACCTCACCAAGAGATCACGCGCCGCCGAATCGAACGTGTGCGGTATCTGTTGATCGAAACCGACCTGACGCTGGTCCAGATCTCTCGGCGGACCGGATTCCAGAACCACGAGTACATGAGCGTCGCGTTCCGGCGAGCCATGGGCCATCCACCGGCGACCTACCGGCGCAAATTCCGGAAGATCTAATCGGTTGCTTTCTGGCGGAACGAAGTCCGCTATCTCAGCATTTTCGTTCGTTCTACGCTTAAGGTCTTGGAAACGCCAAGAACGATAGGGCAAGCAAATTGACTTGCTTTGATTGTCAAATCCGCGAGCGGGGCGCTCGATCAAAAACGCGGAGAGGCGGAGGAGCGGAGATCGCGGAGGAATTTCATTGTCCAGATCACTCCGCGTTCTCCGCTCCTCCGTTCAATCCGCGTTTCAACTCTTTGAACTCGCAAGCCCATCCAAGCGACCATCTCGCAACAGCGAGATGATCGCGAGACAACTTGCGGATTTCAGATCAGGGCGACTCGACCGTGATTGCCACAAAGATGGGCGAACTGCTGTCGTCTCCCTTGATCAACTCGATCGTCTCGAGCGGTTCTTGGCGTTTCGGCGTCAGCTTCAGGTAACGCACCTGTTGGCCGCGAACGTCGAACGCGAATTCCGATTCCGGAACATCCACTCGGCGGATGTAGTCAGCGAAGTGCACACCGTTGAGCAGCTTATGGTCTTCCACTTCGCCATCGGCATACTTCAGACGAACCGTTGCGGTGTGTGACCCTTCGGATCCGAATGGGAAGCCCCAACCGCTGACGGCACCCAGAATATGAATCGCGGACGCACTCGCGTTGCAAACGATCGGCACCTGCTTGGGCATCGATGGTGGCTTGCTGCCTTGCGGCCCGTGCAACAGGATCACATTCGGCACGCGTCCGTCTTGCGGATCGACCAAGCTGAACGGCACGCCGTTGTGCTGCTTGGGTCCCCAATCCGAGAAGATGATTCGGTCGGGACCGTTGTCACCGTTGCTGAACATCCCTTTGGTGCTGACCGCCGTGGCGATTCCGGAGAATGACAAAGGCGTGTACTTGCCCCGAGAAGTCAAAAACTCGAGCAAGTTCGTCATTTCTTCCTTTTTGATCTGGCTTTCAAAACCTTCCGGCATCAGCGATTGGCTGGAAGCATTCAATTGCTCAATCTCTTCTCGTAAGATCGTGTGCCGTTTGGCTTGAGCATCGATCAATTCAATCGATGTTCGCGATTCACCACCGAGCATCCCTGTGAAGACTTGACCCTCGGTCGTCAACACGGCAAACGTACGGAAGTTGCCTTCCACGCTTTGGTTGGGATCCAAGATGTGCGTCAACAGTTCTTCCTTTGGATGAACCGCCATACCGGTCAAATCGGGACCGACGTCGGCTCCTTCGCCGCTGTGGCGATGACAGTTGGCACAATGCTTCTTGAACACCTGGGCTCCCAGCGTCGCATTGCCTTTCGCGTGAGCAACCGGCAACCACTCGTGCAGCAACGCAACTCGGTTCGCAGTCGGAACACCACCGGATGACTTAAGCAGCTTTTCAGCTCGCTGCTTGATCGCCTTGTCGGGGTGGTTGCTCAGAGCTTGTCGTTGATCGAGCGACAGATCCGACATTCGCAGTTCACCCGCTTCGATGCTGTCGATCAATTCCAACGTCGTGTTGGGACGAGAAAGCAAAACACGAATGATGGAACCGCGAACCGACGGGGTTGATGCTGCGGTCTGTTCGATCAAAGCACCACCGAGTTCTTCGCTGCGGCTGGATTTCAGTGCATCCAGAATTCCAACCGTTGCGGCGGGTGACGTTTGCGGGCCGATGCTTTCCAGCAGGTCAAAAACCACATCGTCGTCGGTTGGCTGCATCGCGACCAATTGGCGAGCCGAGCTGATTCGATCTCGATCGCTGAGCGAATCGTCCTGGACCAATTCGAGCATTTGATCAGCCAGTTCAGCAACCTTTTCGGTCAACGCGTCGGTGCCCCACATCTCGGACAACTGAACAAGCTGACTTTGTTGATCGACGGAGACTTGATCGAACAAGGCAACCAGTTGCGACTCAGCGGCTTCGGGAAGCTCAACGCTGTGATCCTTTGGCCATCCCTCTGCGAGTCCTTCCAAAACACCGGAGGCGTTGCCCGCAGCGGTTTTGGCAACCGATTCAATCAAACCTTGCAGTGATTTGGCATCGGGTTGCGATCGAGCGAAGTGTTCGCTGATCACGTTGAGTCGACCGCGGATCGATCGCGAAAGGTCGCGTTCCGGTGCGGATGCTAACACAGCTGGCAAAGCCCCACCGGCGTGCATCGCAGTCGCACTGGTCCATGCATCGAGCAACCATCGATCGTCGCCGAGGCTCTTCATCGATTGAACCAATGCGCTGACAACCATGTCGGTGGTCGGCGTGGTCGGCTCAGCCAACTTCAGCAACGCTGCCAATTGGACTTGAGCATTGCCGTCGCTCAACACGCCGGATTCGATCAGATGTTGAACGTCTTCTTCGGAGCTTCCAAGCACCTTCACCGCCGATCGACGAACCCCAGCACTGGGATGCTGCAAAGCTTCTCGAACAGCGGCATCGATCGTCGCGTTGCCGCTGCCGACCATTCCCAATCCGTCCAGCGTCCACAGAGCGTGAATCGCTCCGGGAGTCAAACCAATCGCGTCTTGATCCTCATCGGCGATCAATTCCAACAAAGACGAAACCGTCGCGTCATCAAGCTGGCCCAGCTCCACCAACAAGCGTTGAGCTTGCGAGCGAACCGGCATGGCGGAATGGCTCAAAGCAGCCAACAAGCCCGGTACATCTTCCGAGCTCAAACTCGGAATCGATACCGTCTTGGAGGCATCTCCATCGGTGACCAAGCGATAAACACGACCGTACTTTTTGTCTCGCAGGTCGGTCTCGTAAGCGTTGCCCTTGCCGGTTTCAAAACCGTGCGGCGTTGGGTTGTGTTGGATGATGTAGTTGTACCAATCCAGAATCCAGACAAATCCGTCCGGCCCGGTTTCTGCCATGATCGGTGCCGCCCACTCATCGTCGCTGGCGACCAAGTTGAATGGGCTGGTAGATTTGAATCCGGCTCCATCAGGCGTCAACACAAACGTGCCAACTAGGTGACCGGTGGGGCCGCACACAAACGCAGTTCGGTTCCACCAAGCTTGCGGGTACTGTCGGGCGGTGTAGATGCCATGACCGGCCGCAGCGGTGTATCCACCATGCTGATCGACCTGACGAACGTTCGGCGTGATCGGATCGAACAAGTGAGTGTCCGAGATCATGTGCAAAGTCTGAGGCGACCAACCACGAACTTGTTCGTAATAGCGGTTTGGAATCGGCAAAAAGTTGCTGGGGTTTCGGTTCGCGGTCGATCCGAACACCAGACCTTCTTCGGTGAATCCCAGTCCCCATGTGTTGTTGTCGGTCGCTCGCATGAACTCGACTTTGTCGACCCGCAACGTGTGATCAGAGTAGTCGCTTCCGGCGGTGGATCCGGCGATCGCGTTGGCTTCTCCATTCGGATCGGCGTCCACTTTGAAACGCCAAAAACCTTGTCGAAACCCTTGTTGGCGTTCACCGTTGATGACCGGGCGAGAGGCGTTGTAGCCTTGCATCCCCCAAATCCAGTTGTCCAAACCGTAACGGAAGTTGCTGACGCCACCGTGAGTGTCGCCCAGTGCCCAACCGGTGATCAACGTTTGGCGGAAGTCAGCTTTGTCGTCGCCATCAATGTCCTTCAGGTAAACCGTTTCTTGGCCGTCCTGAACGATGACACCACCTCGGTAGCAAACCAACGTCGTGGGAATGCTCAATTCCTCGGCGAACAAAGTGAACTTGTCAGCCACACCATCTTGGTCGGTGTCTTCACAAATCCGAATGCGGTCGCGGCCTTTGCCCTTCGGCTGCAGTTCGTTGGGGTAATCCATCGTTTCGCAAATCCACAAACGACCGCTTTCGTCCCATGTCATTGCGATGGGTTTGCCAACGATGCCTCCTTCGGAGGCCCACAGTTCCATGTGCATGCCCTTCGGATTGACATATCGTTTGATCGATTCTTCCGGCGGCAGAGGATCTTGCATCAGCGTCTTCAGTTCGCCTTGCACGCCCCATTTTTTACCCGCGGTGTAGTTCGGAATCTTGGCTCCAACATCCGTGAACGTGAATGGCTTGTCGCCTTCGGGAAGCGAGGTCATTTCGGGAACGGGGAACGCTGCTGCATCTGCGAACTCGCCGGCTTGTTGTGGATCCTTCTTTGCCACCCACCGAATGCCACGCTCGACCAAGTTCAGAAATCCGGGATTGGTCCACGTTCGGCTGTCATGTCCCCAAGCGGTGTAGAAGACGCGCCCCTTGCCTTGATCTCGAACCCAAGTCCATGGTTCTCGTCCGCTGGAATCGACGCGGTATTCCAAGACGGTTCGGTTCGTCTCGTTGTGCAGATGATGGACGTAGGTTTCGTCCCAACTTTCGAATCCGCTGTAACCCTTCATCACTTCATGATTGGGTTTGTCAGGCGTCGTTCGAAACACGCCTGTTCCGTGACGTTGAAACTGAGCCCCCATCAACGCAACGATTTCGGAGTTGTTGCGGAAGCAATAAGTTGCGCAGTGCAGCGGCACAAACCCGCCACCTTCTTCGACGTATTGCAACAACGCGTCCGCTTGCGGTTTCGCGATCTCATCGATGTTGGCGTACAACACCAATGCATCGTATTCGTTCAGCTTGTCCAAACTCAGCATCGACATGTCGTCGGTGTAGGTCAGGTCGATGCCGTTGCTTTCCATCGCGGGCTGCAATTCATCGAACCGAGGCTTGGGTTGATGATGCCCGTTGTCGCCCAAGAACAGCACATGGAGTCGTTGCTGGTCGGCGGCGGACACGTTCTCGGCATGCCAAGCCGAGGTGGCCGTCCAAGACGCGAGGAAAGCGATCGCGATAAGCAAGGTGTTCTTCATAAGGATGGGACGACAACAAGTGCCGTGATACGAAGTGTTCGGAAGGAGGTCGACGCCGAATCTTCCATGACGACCGCGTGAAAAAGAGCGGTCAAAGCGGCAGACGGAGCCATTGTGATGCAAACAACGACTTGATGCTAAACATAGCCAAGCGAGCAACAATGAGAAATCACGCACCCCGCATGTGAAATTTCACTCAGCCGCGTGATTAGCGAAGCGAAAAACGGCAAAACAAGCCTACTCAAAAAAGACCGCTTTCACCGTGCGAGCGTAACAGCCGAGCCGACATGGCTCTCGAAGTTAGCTGACTGATGATTCAATCCGTTTTGGGAATCTGAAAATCAGCCGATGAACGTTCGCACATGGCTACCATACGAACCGAGCGTTCCCGCCGACTCGCTTGCCACGACAACGCGATCGATCACCAAACCAATCGTCGTTCGTCCTCTACGAAATAGCAAACAGATTGGATCAGTTCGCGAACAGATCCGCCAAGGTTTTCGCCCAAGCGTCCCAGTCTTCCGCTGCAGCCTCAAAGTCAACTCGCATCCAACGCACCGGTTCACTTGGCAAAACCGCGGGAGGGAACTTGCTCTCTTTGCTGATCGGCAACTGACTGCTTCGCCCCATCGCCAATCGATCTTCGATCTCAGGCGTCATCAAAAAGTCAGCGAGCTTGCCCGCCGCGACCGGATGCGGGGCGTTCTTGAGGATTGCCAATGTGTTTGGGATTCGAAGCGTTCCGGGTTGCTCCGGTTGTTGATCGGGATAAATGATTTCGACCGGATACCCCAAGTCCTTTTCGATGATCGCGTCATCGGTGTCCGTCAGTCCCCAAGCCACCTTGCCGGACGAAACCGCCTGCGCGACTTGTTTGTTGCCCGACAACACCACCGCATTTTCGTGGATGCTTTGCAATAACTCCAGCGTCTTCTCTTTGCCGATGATGTCTCGCAGCACAGCAAAATGGGTTGCCGTGGTTCCAAACAACGGCCGAGCCATGGCACAGTTCTGTTCCCACTTGGGATCCGCCAGTTCGTTCACGCGAGTCGGACGCTCATCAATGCTGGGTAGCAAATCTGTGTTGATAAGCAACACCCGAGCTCGCGCAGCAAACCCGCACCATGTCCCATCGCTGGCGACCATGTCTTGCGGCCAAGTCGACGGCACCCGCCAACCATGAGGCTCGAGAATGCCTAGCTTCTGCAATCGCACCGTGTGCATGATCTCGTTGTTCCAAAACAGATCGCATCTCGGTGCGTCAGCCTCGGCGATCAATTGGTTCGCCAAGCCGACTGTCTTGGTGGATTCGATGTCGTACTTTCCGATCACGCCCACCTCATTCTCAGTCGATCGCTCGAACGCGGCCAAAATAGGAGCCGCGAAATCTTCGTCGAGAGCCGAGTAAACGACGACGTCGGATTCGCTACGAGACACACAACCGGAACAAAACGCCAGCCAGACGGCGACGGAAACGAGTTGCAGGGCGGAAAACGAAGCGACGGGGACGCAGACAGTTTTCAATGACACGTGAAGCCGAGTACGCTGGAGGAATGATGGACAAGCGTTTGCAAACTCGATTATGGCGTGTGCTGCTCGCGATGGCGATCGGTGGGATCGTTTCGTTGACCACCCCGTCGCTCTCGGCGGATGAAATCAACTTCGACGAAACCGGCTTGCTGACGCGAGAAGGCCAGCACCTCAGATTGACCAGCGATGTCAACGATGCCTTGCTGCTGAACGATCTGATTCAGTCCTTTGACGATTCGGTTCCGCAATGGTTGGCGTTTTGGGGCGTGCCAGAATCTCGGGCTGCGAACTGGAAGATCCAAGGTTACTTGATGAGGAACGTCGACACGTTTCGCAATTCAGGTGCCCTACCCAACTACGTGCCGCGATTCGACCACGGATACTCTACGCCGCAGACGATTTGGATCCGCCACCAAGACACGACGTACTACAACCGACACTTGGTGTTGCACGAAGGAATTCATTCGCTCGCGTTTGAATTGTTTGGTGCTGGCGGCCCAAGCTGGTACATGGAGGGCACCGCGGAATTGTTGGCACTGCATCGCGATCGAGTTCCAACGCCCTCAAAGCAACCACGATCGGAGCTCTCGCTGAATACATCGGTGCTGGCACAATCGATGGATGCATTCACCATCAATCAGTTGCCACGCGACCGCTTGGACACTCCTGGATGGGGACGCTACAAGATCGTCGCCCAACATCGAGAGGCGGGCACATTGCCCACGCTCAAATCCGTTCTCAAACTGCCCACTGAACTGAACGGAGAAGTCGAAGCCTACACGTGGTGCTGGGCCGCATCGTCGCTGTTCACTCAATCTCCTGAATCCAATGCCGCGTTTTTGAAAGCGGCTCGCAACGGCTCGGATCAAAGCGAAGCGTTCACATCCGAATTCTATCGCGAAGTCGCGGAACAATGGCCCGTGTTATCGGCACGCTGGCGGTTGATGATGAATGATCTCGACTATGGCTTTGATTGGTCGCGTCATCGGGTGAAGCTATCCACATCCGATCCCCGTGCCAGCGGAGTTCCCATTCAAATGAGCGTGACGCCGGATCAGTCCTGGCAATCGGTTGGCGTGTGGTTTCCCAAAGGAGCCCGCCTGCGTTTCGCAGCCGAAGGACGATGTCACGTCACGCCGGATTGGATCAGTGAACCCGCGGGCATCACGCTGGAATACAACCGCGGCCATCCACTTGGCCAGTTGCAAGTTTGCGTGCTTCCAATCGCAACACCGGCCAGAGCAACCATCCCTGGCCTGGACATTCGCCCGGTCATCACACGAGCCGACATGGCAAAGTCCACTGCCATCGCATCAGAAGAATCCACCGATGAGTCAACGCCAACGATGGGAACAAGCGTGATTGCAATCACCGAACCTTCGTGGGTCCTCCTGAGAATCAACCTGCCCGCCGGACACACTCCAGTCGATGCCACCCAAGAAGCCTACCAAGTCCAAATCGCACCAATCTGGTGATTGCATCTACCTTCTGAAAGCAGGCCATGTCCCACATGGCACCCAGCCAATGCTTGGAACAACGCGAGGCGTCACCTCCCGCGTCTCACCACCCCAATTTGCAATGTCCATTTTGCAATTTGCAAGCTCTCCGCCCCACAATTCACCGCCCCGCAATCGTCACGCGATCCAACAACCGCCGCATCTCCGCAACCGCTTCTCGCATCCCGACCATCACCGATCGACTGACGATGCTGTGCCCAATGTTCAGTTCCGCCATCCCATCGATCGCCGCGACAGGTCGCACGTTGACGTAGTTCAATCCGTGCCCGGCGTGCAAACGCATTCCCGCATCACGAATCATCTTGCCGGTATCCGCTAGACGTCCCAACTCGTGCTCCACCGCGGTGCCTCGTGCCAACGCATACGGCCCCGTGTGCAGTTCCACCGCGTCGACTTTCAACTTCGCAGCCGCCTCGATCTGATTGGGTTCCGGATCCAGGAACAGGCTGGTTGCAATCCCGGAGTCTTTCAGCATTAGGATCGCATCGGCAATGCGGCCTGAGTCACCGGCGACGTCCAAGCCACCTTCGGTGGTCACTTCTTCACGGCTTTCGGGAACCAACAATGCCCAATCGGGTTGCACACGGCAACAGATCGCCAGGACATCAGCCGCGCAGGCCAATTCAAAATTCGTTCGCACTTGAACCGTCTGCACGAACAGTTCCACATCGCGATCGGAGATATGCCGTCGATCTTCGCGCAAGTGAAACGTGATGCCATCCGCTCCGCCCTGTTCCGCTAGCGATGCCGCGGTGATCGGATCCGGTTCCTGCCCCCGACGAGCTTGACGAAGTGTTGCAACATGATCGACGTTGACACCGAGATCAATGAAATGCGGCATGAGTGGAATGAGAAAATGAAGTGAAGGAAAGGGAAGTCGCTATCGTCCGGAGATCGAAGCATCAGCCGCCGGGCATTGGCACCGTTTACCGAACACAAACTGGACACAAACGCATACCGGCTGATCAACAGTCCGCTAAGACATCGTGCAACCAAATAAGTTCGGAGGCAATGTCCCCGGCCAAGTCATTTCGCCCGGCCGATTCGGGCATCACCGACCAAGCGTACGTTTCGACTTCCAAGTGCCCGGTGAACTGAAGCGGCTGCCGACGCTTCGATGCATCCGTCAGTTCGACGATGCTCTTCAGCGTGTCCAGCACATCGCTTCGAGTGGTTTGCAGATGTCCAAATTGTTCGGCAAAGATCGGCACATGGAAATGGATCATCCATCGCTTGTCAGCCGCATAACGACTTGGGTTGGCATCCAAATCCGCCAGCACCGCGGGCAAGTCTTCTTCCAAAACAAACTTCCCCGACGCCGTCACTCGGCCGGTTTGATGCAGGTAACGATCTTCCGCGAACGAACGCAGCTGAGTCAGGGTTGCTTCGCGATCGGTGTCCGCGATTCGGCTCCAATCCACCACGATCGCACTGCTGATTTGAATCTTGCCAACGACGATCCCGGCTTTGGCATAAGCGGCCAACACGTCATGTTGCGATTCGCCCATCACAGCCGAATGACAAACGTCGTGGCAAACGCCGATGTAGCGACGGTGCGTGGCATCGGGCAATTGTTTATCAAACCAATCGATCACCTTGGCCGTGGTGTCCAAGATGCATCCTGGTTCGGGTTCGATCGCCAACACGATTCGCTTGCCCGTGCGATCCTCCAATCGCCGCAGGTCTTCCGCCATGCGTCGCAGATTGGTTCCCGCATGATGCAACTGGTCATCGGTGACACTGACTCGGTTGCCGTCTTCATCGGTCGATTGAGGCCAACCGATTGGCAGCGTGCTGATCGTGCCCAGATTCGTATCGGCCGGCAGGATCTCAGCCAAGATCTTCGCCAGCTCACGGGTGTAGATGATTCGTTCGTCTTCCCACCAAGTCGGCGAGTACACCGCGTGTTTGACAACGTCTTGATGAAAGTTGTCGTGCGGGAACCCGTTGATGGTGTAGGCGAGCAAGCGTGCTTGTTTCATCGCCGAGGTCAGCGGCTTCAGACCGTTGCGTCGCAGGTCCGCGGTCGCTTCGGCCGACAACCACAAGCCGATTCCCAACGGCGGTGCGGTGCTGACGATGGTCGCGAAATTTTTGCCCGTCTGAACCTTTGGCGAACCGTTCTCATCGGCGTACTGCGAATTCAAGATCCGGCGCCGAACTTCCGCGGAAATGTTCTGCAGATTGTCCGTCACGCCCGCAACGTCCGCTCCCGCGTGAATGTTGGTGCAATACCCCACCGTCCAACGGATCGGCGAGTCAGAATCACTGGAACGTTTCGCTCCTTTGGCGTCGTCCACCGCTTTGCCGTGTGACTTTTCGATGACCGCTGTGACGTCGGGAAAACCGGTGGGCGATGATGTCATGCTTGGTGAGTGTCCAGTTTGCGTCGAGATTTTGCGTCAGACTGTGCGGTTCGCTGGCGGGAAGGGTCATCCAACTCCAATGACGAACTGTCCCGCAAAGGTTAAGCTGCGTGACAAGATTTGTCGCCCCAGGTGAACGCGGCGAGCGGGTCTTTTCACCCTTCCACTTGCATCCATTTTGTCACGCCAACCGAATGCCACACACCACGGCCGAAATCATTTCCATCGGCGACGAAATGATCACCGGAGCTCGATTGGACACGAACACCCAGTGGCTCAGTCAGCGGTTGGGCGAATTGGGCGTGGACGTTCAATTTCACACCACCGTCGCCGACACCCTGTCGCACAACACCGACGTTTTCCGGATCGCCGCTCGACGAGCGGACGTGGTGGTCGCAACGGGTGGACTGGGGCCCACACGAGATGACCTGACTCGCGAAGCCATCGCTGAATCACTGGGACTGCCGCTGCAATTGCACGAACCTTCGCTGGAGTTCATTCGCGGCATGTTCAAACGCCGCGGCCGCGAAATGCCGGAACGCAACCATTGCCAGGCCATGTTCCCGCTGGGATCCACCCCCATTCACAACCCGCAAGGGACCGCGCCCGGCATCGACGTTCGTGCGCCCCGCGAAGACGGCACCCAATCTCGCATCTTCGCCCTGCCAGGCGTCCCGGCTGAGATGAAAACGATGTTCGACGAATCGGTGGCTCCCGCGGTTCTGGCGACCAATGGCCAGCGTCAGCACATCGCCCACCACATCATGAAATTCTTTGGCATCGGCGAAAGTGACATGGAAGCCAAACTGGGCGGCATGATCGCTCGAGATCGCCAGCCACGAGTCGGCATCACCGTCAGCGCCGCGACCATTTCGCTGCGCATCGTCGCGACCGGGGAAACTCCCGAGGCTTGCGAAGCCGCGATTGCCGGCACCCGCGATGAGATTCTTGAGAAAGCGGGCGAGTACTATTTTGGCGACGGCGAAACGTTTGAACAACATCACGCCGTGATCCGACACCTCAACAAAGCCGGCCAACGTTTGCTGTTGGTGGAACTCGGCCGCGCCGCGCCGCTGGGTGATTGGTTCGCTGCGGTTTCGGACGAGCCCGGGTTCACCGCGGATGTTCCCGCATTCATCGGCGGAATTTCACTCGCCAACCTCGACGATCTGCGACAATGGACCGGGATGCCCGACGACGCTTCCGCGGAAACGTGTTTGACCGCCCTGCGTCAACGGTTGTCGGCCGACTGGGTGTTGCTCGTCGACGAGTACCCCAGCCTGCATCAAACCAGCGATCATCCGCTGCCGGGAAGCGATGTCACATTCCTCGTTGCAGCACCCGATGGTTCGTTCCCGTCCATCACACAACACCTCGGAGCTCACCCGAGCATCTTGCACGCCCGCGTCGCAAAAGCAGGTTTGTTCTGGTTACGAAAGTGTTTTGTCACCGCCCCATCAGGAGTTTGAAACCATGATTCGATCTATCGTTTTGGTGTTCGCTTGTATCGCAATGTTTGTCAGCAACGTCAGCGTGGCGACCGCGCAAGCTCCAACAGAATCGACCGACAAAGATGCTCGCGAATTGCGATTGGCCAAGTACCTCAGCGGTGCCACGTTCACGGGCCACTTCACCGTCGATGGCAAAGAAGATCGAGCGTTGAAGCCCGAGTCGTACACGATCAAATCGTGCGAGAAACTTCCTGAGCCTGATATGTACTCGATGAAAGTCGCCATCAAATACGGTGACACTGACGGCGAGTTCCCGATGCAACTGAAGATCCTTTGGTCGGATCGCACCCCGGTCATCACCATGGATTCCGTTTGGATCCCCGGACTGGGAACGTTCTCTTCGCGAGTTCTGATTCACGACGGACGCTACGCCGGCACTTGGCAGCACGACGCAAAGGGCGGTCACTTGTTCGGCAAAATCACGCCCGCGAAAGAACAATAGTCACCGTCTGACACTTGTCCAAACGAGAAAGATCCAACAGAAATCCGGAGCAGCCAAGCGTTTCATAAGCCAGTCTTCAAGAGCCATCACGCCACCACCGGGCTCGCCGACATGTATATTCCATAGCGGCAAATGCACAATCGGCTGACCAGACGATTTTCCTCCATGATGGAATGTCAGGCTTATGACGCTCAATCGACAAGGCCGATCTTTCTCTCGGGTCCGTCTTTCTGCCTTTCTCTTCACAATCATCTTGGGTTGTGAAGCGAAAGCCGTTGACTTCATCAAAGACATTGAACCGATCTTTCAGGCTCATTGCATCGATTGCCATGGACCGGATGAACAGGAAAGCCAGTTTCGCCTCGACCGCCTGGCCGCTCTGATTTCCGGTGGCAACTCCGGCGAACCCGCCGTCGTGCCGGGAAAACCGAGCGAGAGTTTTCTACTGAAACTCATTCTGCACGAAGAATCCGGTATGGAAATGCCGCCCGATGATTCGCTCTCAGATTCTGAAATCGCGTCGATCAGAGCGTGGATCGCCGACGGTGCCAAGACTCCCGAAAGCTACGGACCTGAGAAGACGGACATCGAGCTATCGCACTGGTCGTTTCAGCCGGTGAAACGTTCGCACGGAAGTACCATCGATCGTTTCATTCATGACAAACTGGTGGCCAAAGGTTTGACCTTGTCACCGACCGCCGAACGAAGGGTTCTGGTTCGGCGATTGTATCTTGTCATGCTCGGTATCCCGCCAACACCGGAGCAGGTCGAAGCGTTTGCGACCGATGAAAGTGACGACGCCTGGCAGAACCTTGTCGAGCGTGTGCTCGCCAGTCCGCATTACGGCGAGCGATGGGCGACGTACTGGTTGGACTTGGTGCGGTTTGGCGAGACTCACGGCTATGAAATGAACCGTGAACGCCCGACAGCCTGGCAGTATCGCGATTGGGTCATCGAGTCGCTCAATGACGACAAGCCCTATGACGAGTTTGTAAGGCAGCAGATCGCTGGCGATGCATTGGGAGAGGACGTCGCAACTGGGTTCTTGGTTGCTGGTCCGGTCGATCAAGTCAAAGGGTCCGATCCGAAGCTGCGACAGACTCAGCGGATGAACGAGTTGGACGACATGATCAACACCACCGGCACCGCGTTCTTGGGACTGACGACTGGATGCGCACGATGCCACAACCACAAGTTTGATCCGATCAGCCAGCGTGATTACTACTCCATGCAGGCCGTGTTCGCTGGCGTCCAGCATGGCGATCGCGCACTGCCACCCAAGCCGGGAACCGCGAAACGAAGCGCATCGCTCGATGAGGAGATCTCCGGACTAACCAACCGATTGAAGAAATTCATCATCGTTGATGAGTCGAAGCCCCGTCCGGCAGTCAACGCAAAGCGAAACGAAGAGGTCTTCGAAGAACGAGAAGCCAGGTTCATTCGCTTCACCATTCAGAAAACCACCGGCGGGGAAGGGTGCTTGGATGAGCTGGAAATTTATTCCAACGGACTCAATTTCGCTTTGGCGAGCAGCGGTTCCAAGGCAATATCGTCCGGCGACTTCGTGCATCCAAAGCACAAGTTGATGCACATCAATGATGGACGTCACGGCAATGACCGAAGCTGGATTGTCGAATCAGCCAGTGGCGGCTGGGTACAAATTGAACTCGCCGAACTAACCGTCATCGACCGCATCGTGTGGAGTCGCGATCGCAGCGGAAAATACAGCGACCGATTGCCGATCGAATATCGCATCGACTCCGCCATGGAAGCTGACAACTGGGAATTGCTAACTTCATCGGCGGATCGACAAACGTTTGCTGGCAAAACGTCAGCGAGTCCAAAGTATCAGTTCGAAAAGTTTCCCTCTGCAGAAGCACAGCAAGGACGAGATTGGCAAAACCGTTTGCAGGCGGCTCTCGAAGAAAAGCAACAACTCGAGAAGTCAACGCTCGTTTATGCGGGGACCTTCGTACAACCCGGGCCAACTCATCGTCTTTATCGCGGCGAGCCGGACGCGAAGCGTGAGCAAGTTGCTCCCAACGCGATCGAAGTCTTCACGTCATTGAATTTGGCAACCGATGCGCCCGAGCGTGACCGTCGTCTCGCATTGGCAAACTGGATCGCCAGCAAGGACAACCCGCTGACCGCTCGCGTGATCGTCAACCGCTTGTGGCAATTCCACTTTGGCACGGGGATCGTCGATACGCCAAGTGATTTTGGACTCAACGGATCACCGCCCAGTCACCCGGAGCTACTCGATTGGCTGGCCAGCGAACTGATGGACCACGATTGGTCTCTCAAACACATCCATCGGCTCATTCTGAATTCAGGCACATGGCGACAAAGCAATCGGCCCAACGAAAATGCTATCCGAGTCGATGCGGCCTCTCGATTGCTATGGCGTTTCCCTCCGCGACGATTGGAGGCGGAAGCCATTCGCGATTCCATTCTTGCCGTCACCGATGTGCTTGATCTTGAGGCCGCCGGTGGGCCAGGCTTCAGCCCGTTTGAAGTGGAACTGGAGAACGTGCGGCACTATCACGCAAAACAAACGTTTGGCCCAGCAGATTGGCGACGAATGATCTATATGACCAAAGTTCGTCAAGAACGCGAGCAGGTGTTCGGTGCTTTTGATTGTCCCGACGCGAGCATGGTCGTGGCGAAACGCAGTCGCTCCACCACGCCACTGCAAGCGTTGAATCTTCTGAACAGTCGATTTGTCATGCAACAAGCCGACCTATTCGCGAAGCGTTTGGAAAATGAATCAGACACACTGTCACATCAAATCACGCGAGCTTGGCGGTTGTGTTTTCAACGAAAGCCAACCGATGAAGAACTAGCCGATAGCGTCAGTTTCATCGAGCAAGAAGGCATTCAACAATTCACCCGGGCGATGCTGAATGCAAACGAGTTTGTGTTCATTCCGTAATTGGGAGCGACGCGAAGAGAGCAAATCATGACTCCATTCCTAAACCGCAGACACTTTCTCACTCAAGCGACGTCTGGGCTAAGCAGCATCGCTCTGGCGAGCTTGCTTGATCAACAACGATTGCTCGCTGATTCAACACCAATTCGCCCGAACATCGATCCGGCGAAACCGTTTGCCAGCCGACCTCCGCACCATCCTGCCGCTGCGAAAAACGTGTTGGTGATCTTTTGCGCTGGCGCTTGCAGTCAACTCGATACCTTTGACTACAAACCGGAGCTGATCAAACGCCACGGTCAGCCGATGCCGGGTGCGGAGTCCTTGGTAACGTTTCAAGGCGAACAAGGGATGCTGACCAAGAGTCCGTGGGCGTTCAAACCACGTGGCCAGTCGGGCAAGATGATCTCGGAGCTGGTGCCTCAACTCGGAGAACTTGCCGACGACATGTGCTTTTTCCATTCGTTGACGGGGAAAACCAACACGCACGGGCCCGGCGAAAACTTCATGTCGACTGGTCAAACGCTCGACGGTTTCCCCAGTATGGGAGCGTGGGCGACATGGGCCCTTGGAACCGAAAACGAAAACCTACCCGCCTACGTCGCGATCGCCGATCCGCGTGGCACTCCGCAGTCAAGCGTCAACAACTGGGGACCAGGATTTCTGCCGGCCGCCTTTCAAGGCACCGAATTCAGTGCCCTCAAACCGCTGGATAACCTAGACATCCCGGCGGGTGTCAGTCCCGAAACCGATCGAGCAACTCGCGGTTTTCTAGAACGGATGAACCAACGGCATCTCGAACACTTTCCGGGTGATACCGAATTGGCAGCCAGGATTTCCAGCTATCAACTCGCGGCGAGAATGCAGTTGAGTGTTCCCGAAGTCACCGACTTATCGAGCGAATCGAAGAGCACCCTGAGGGAATACGGTGCCGACGATTCGCAGAACATTTTGAAGGCACAATTCGCGAAGAACTGTATCCTTGCGCGGCGGCTGATTGAGAACGGTGTCCGCTTTGTGCAGCTTTTCAACGGCGCCTATCAAACCGGCGGCGAAGGTGTGAGCAATTGGGACGGACATAAATCGCTTCACGAACAATACAGCAAGCACGGTCCGGTGCTCGATCAACCCTGCGCCGCTCTGCTGAGAGACATGAAGCGGCGTGGGCTGTTGAAAGACACTTTGGTCGTATGGATGACCGAGTTCGGACGCATGCCAACGTTCCAAAAAGGAGCAAGCGGACGTGACCACAATCCGGAAGGCTTCACCGCATGGATGATGGGAGCCGGCGTCAAAGCCCCCTTCACATACGGAGCAACCGACGAATTCGGTTACAAAGCCATCGAGGATGTCAGCACCGTTTACGACTTCCACGCCACAATTTTGCATCTGTTGGGTTTGAACCACGAGCGGCTCACCTACTATCACAACGGCTTTGAACGTCGCCTGACAGATGTCCACGGCCACGTCCTCAACGAAGTCCTTCATTAAGGTTCGTGATCGGCCTTGGGACTCGCTTATCCAAGCCTCACTTCCGCGTGTACACCAGCACCGCGTAAGCACCGAACGACACTTCGGCTCTGGCTGCCAAACCGTCGTACGGCTGGTCCGTCGCATCGACATGTTCAACCGGGTGATCGTCGAAGTCTTGATCGTAGCCGGACCAATCGGTGTTCAGCTTCAATTGCCAATCGCCTGAATCGGGAAATCCGATTTCGTATTGATCCCAAGAACGGTTGGCAAAGTTGGCCAGCACCAAGACGTCGTCTTGAGGATCCTCGGCGCGCCGCACGAACGCGACGACCTTGTCATTTTCATTGACGTGATGCATCACGATGTGTTGGCCCGTCAACCCTTTTGACAAACCGTCTTTGTTCAAACGCAAGTGAATGAGATCACGGAACAGACGTTTGATTCCTCGAAGGCGGCGAGTCCGTTCCCACTCGAGCGGATCCGTGTCCTCGAACCAGTCGTCTTCCAACATCTCTTGGCCTTGAAACAACATCGGAACTCCCGGTGCAGTCAACGCCAAAGCCGCTGCCAGGATCGTTCGCTTTTTTGCAAAGCGGCTTTCGGGATCCTCCGCATCGATCTCGCTGGGAACGCGAGACTTGCCGTTGGCAACTTCGTCATGCGATTCGCTGTACACGACTCGTTGGAAAGCGTCGCCGTTGTATCGATGACACAACGCGTCTCGCACCGCCCACATGTCTCGATGTGCATCGTCAATCTCTTGCACCGCCGCTCGGATCGGGTGAACGAAGGCCGCGTCCCACTGGGTTGTGAAGCCCGCACCGCCTTGGTCTTCCGTCTTGGTCAACCAGTTGTTGGTCTGCAAGTCTTCCGCGATCAAGTAACACCCCGGGAACTCGTTTCGCAAATCGCGATTGATCCACTGCATCAATCCCCAGCCTTCCGCGATGTCGTCGTTGCCGATACCGGAGACCGTGCGAATGTAGGCGGTCATGTCATACCGCAATCCATCAGCATGGTATTCCCGCATCCACATCATTGCGTTGTCGTGGATGAACTGGCGAACTTCGCCGCGACCGTAGTCAGGTCGCGTGTCGCCCCAAGGCGTGTTGGACCGGTGATCCTGATAGAAATAGATGCCGCCCTTGTCGTTCTCACTCCAACCGTCGAACTGCCACAAATCCAAATCGCTGGGGCCAAAGTGGTTGTAGACGACGTCGATGATCACCGCGAAACCAGCTTCATGTGCTGCGTCGACAAACGCTTTCAACGCGTCCGGACCACCATAAGCCTGTTCGACCGCAAAGATGTGCGCTGGGTTGTAGCCCCACGACAGATCCCCAGCGAACTCGGCGACCGGCATGATCTGAATCGCGTTGATTCCGAGCTCTTTGAGATGCTTGAACTTCGCAACCGCATCGGAGAACGTTCCGGGTTGATCGGGATCGTCACGATGAAACGTTCCGATGTGCATCTCATAGATTACCAACTCGTTCTGAGTCGGCCGGTGAAAGGTCGGATGCTTCCAATCGAATGTGTCTTCGTAGACGACCGCGTTGCCGATCGAGTTGGTGACTTCGCGGGCGTACGGGTCGATGCGATCAAAGGAGTTGTCGCCTCGGGTGATTCTGTACTTGTATTCGTCACCCGCTTTCGCATTGGCAACGTCGACGTACCAAGTCCCGTGCTCTTCTCGCTTCAGCGGAGTGGCATCTGATCGCCAGTCGTTGAACGTGCCGACAACGCTCACGCGATCCGCGTTGGGTGCCCAAACTCGGAACGCAACTCCGTCGTCGTGAACGATGGCCCCCATTCCTGACTTGGCAACTTGCGACTGTTCAGCCGCCTTTTCTTCCATTCCGTCCAACAACGCAGTCTGTTCCATCTCACGCCCTTCAATGACGATCAAACGCTGAGCAACTGTCCGGTGCAGCGAATCAAACATCGCACGACTCAACCGGAGCCAAATTTCTCGAGCCGGATTGGAGTTGGCAATTCTCGTGCCACGCCTTTGCAACCGCGTCACTTCCTCGGAACGGAATCGATCGCATCCGCGGACTCGGATGCTGGTATGCCACTTGCATCGGCATCAAACCTCGAGCGTGGCGGTCCATCGTCACGTCGCATTCCAAACTGAATCAAAATCGGCCAACGAGAAAGCCTCGGCGGGCCAGCCATACCACCTAACCCTGAGAAATCCCATGCGTGCCCTCATTTTCGTTGTCGCAATCGTTCTGCTGATGGCTGTCGTTGGTTGGTTGCGGTTCACATCGGACGATGGTGATCCATCGGTTCGTGTCGACACGGACAAAATGAAGCAAGACACATCGTCGCTCGTCGAGACAACCAAAGATGCTGCCGACGGTGCCGCCAACGCAATCGACCGTGCGGCAGGAAACATCGACGCCAGCATCGATCGCGAACCGGTTGAGACCAATCCGTAGTCAGATTTTCTCGGAGACAATCGGCTGCGATGAGGTTTCAAGCCGGCGGACGATCTCGCGTTGAAACACGCGTTTGGACTATGCTCATCGCTTTGCCCCGTGACACCGGAAAGCATGGCAAGTCCCGCCGCCGATGAGCTCCGCCCAAGCAGTCTCCAACCAAATCGATCGCATCTACCGAACCGAGTCGAGAAAAGTTTTCGCGACGCTGGTTCGGGTTTTGGGCGATTTTGACTTGGCGGAAGAAGCCATGCACGATGCCTTCGCCGCCGCGATGGAGAAGTGGGCCCACGATGGCATTCCGGACAACCCAGCGGCTTGGTTGATATCGACGGGGCGTTTCAAAGCAGTCGATCGCATTCGCCGCCGCCGACGCTTCGATGATTTGCAACCGGAACTGGTTCGGCGAATCGACCAAATTGAATCCGCCAACCATTCGGTCGCCGAGCAAGACATCCAGGACGATCGGCTGAGACTCATCTTCACGTGCTGCCACCCTGCGATCGACCAAAAGGTCCAAGTTCCGCTGACCTTGCGAGAAGTTTGTGGGATGACAACCGAGGAAATTGCTCGAGCGTTCCTGCTGTCACCATCCACGTTGGCTCAGCGGATCGTCCGTGGCAAAGCCAAAATTCGCGACGCGGGAATTCCGTTTTCGATCCCGACACTGTCCGAGCTGCCTTCGCGGTTGGACGCCGTGCTGTCCGTCATCTATCTGGTTTTCAACGAAGGCTATTCGGCGACGAGCGGCGACACGCTGCTGCGAACCGATCTGTCAGCCGAAGCCATCCGATTGGCGCGGCTGTTGTTGGAACTCCTGCCCGATCCCGAAGTCGCAGGTTTGCTCGCGTTGATGTTGTTGCACGAGTCACGTCGCAATGCACGAGTGAATGAAGACGGCGACATCGTTTTGCTGGAGGATCAAGATCGTTCTTTGTGGGACCGGAACTTGATCGAAGAAGGCAGTCAGTTGTTGCAGAGTTCGCTCCGTACTCGACGGATTGGAACCTACACGATTCAGGCAGCAATTTCGGCCGTGCATGCCGAAGCCGTACGAGCCAGTGAGACCGACTGGTCACAGATCGTTGCGTTGTATGACGTGTTGCTGCGAATCCAGCCCTCGCCGGTCGTCGAACTCAATCGTGCCGTCGCCATTGCAATGCGAGACACGCCAGCGGAAGGCATAAAGCAAATCGAAGCAATTCTCGATGCCGGCCATCTTCGCGATCACTACTTGGCCCACTCCGCACGGGGCGAATTGTTGCGGCGGATGGGCAAGCAGGAAGATGCCATCCAAGCGTTCGAACAAGCACTCTCGCTAGCAATGAACGACCCGGAACAAAGATTCCTGAGTCAGAAGCTTGCAATCCTAAAAGACGCCCTCGGCAGTTGATCACGCATCGAAGAATCAACACCAACATCAGCCGTCGGGCGACAGCCGAATGCGATCTACTTTGTAGCGGAACGGCGCGAGCCGTCCGGTGACACGCCGGAAAACACCCACGATTTACCAGACGACTTGCGCCGTTTCGCTAACAAAATCCCCTCGATTGATTCTAAAGCAAGTGCCATTGGGCGATAGACCCCGGTTCCCACACACAACTCTCATAACCGCCTTCGATCACTCGTCCCACCACGCACGCTTGAACTGTCGCAACGAGCCGAACTCAACCTGACCGATGTGGCACCGGCAGCGGAAACAATGGCCGAATCTCCGCCGTGCCTCGTCTGGTCCCCGGGATCTTCGACGCGACCGCGATCGCTTGATCCAGATCCGCGACGTGGATCAAGAAGTAGCCGCCGAGCTGTTCCTTGGTTTCCGGAAACGGACCATCGACAATCTCTTGAATGCCGCCGCGCACCCGCACGCATGTCGCGGTCGTCGGCAACTGCAACGGCGCCGCAGCTCGATAGCTGCCTTGTTCGTGCAGTTCATGGCACAGACGAATGGATTCCTCCAACGCGGCCGAATGTTCTTCCGGTGGCCAGGCTCCTTCGGCAGCGTAAAGCAGAACGATGTAGTCTTTCCCGGCATTGCTCTCCTTCGTTCGCAGCGAAATCAAATCCTCGCTCAACGATGGCATCGGCATGGGAACGGGCAGCAAGGGACGAATCTCAACGGTTCCCTTCTTTGCTGGTGGCAACCGACTCGCGATCGCAACCGCTTCGTCACGCGTGGGCACATCGATGATGTAGTACCCGCCCAACTGCTCGGTCGTCTCTGCGAACGGACCGTCTGTCACTTCGCACTTGCCTTCTCGCACACGAACACTGGTTGCGGTCGTGACGGAATGAAGCGGCGAAGAATCGAGCCATTTGCCCTCCACCGCCAACTCATCGCAGATCGCCATCGAATCCAGCATGCAGCGTTCACGCTCGTCCTCCGTCCAATCTTCCTCCGTCCCGTAAATCATCAACATGTACTTCATGCCATTCTCTCACTTCGCTTGAATGTGGATGCGTCAAGTCAACAATCCGCTAGCAACGTGTGTGCTTGCCACTCATGAACTCAATCCACTGACCGTTTTCGTCTTGCAGTTCGCTGGTCATCATCCACGTGTCTTTATCGAGGATGTGAATCGTGTCTCGATAGTTCGCTTTTCCTGCCCCATCGAAAGCGGGACCACGCGAGCTCAGCAGCAACTTTTGGCCGGACTCGTCCAAGCAGCCTTCGTACGGCCAAATGTTCGACATCATGGATCCTACAAAGGTCCCGACGTAATGACCGTCGGCTGTGTCAAACCCCAGCGTCATAATCGACGACCAAGGTTCGCCTTCGGCAGATTCGCCGCCGCTCTCGCAAATCACCCACATGCCTCCCAGCGATCGGCAGGACATTTTGCCGTGCGTGGTCGTGCTGGATCCGTCGGGCATTTTGCAGTCGTGGTCGAATTCCCATTCGCCGAGGATTTGCTCGAGCCATTGATGCTCGGATTGTGGTTTGGCAAACATAAACAGACTCAATGTTGAAGGAGATGGGGCAAACAAAAACAGCCATTCAAACCATCGCAACGCGGACTCGGTGCGTCACGATCGTCGGTTCTCAAGTGCAAGCATCTGCACCATACGAGGGCTCGTCCAAAACAGCGGGATCTTTGATCTTCCACGCCTCATTGGTCATCGGATTGAAGGGCAACGACACGTGTTCGTGCAACACCCTCCACTGCCCGTGCATTTTCCGAAAACAAATTGTCACTCTCATCCACGATTGCCCGGCGGGATGATCCGCCGGGGAGGTTTGGAATTGATGCAAACCATGAACGAAGGCGACATCATCGCCGACATCGAACGTCAGATTTTGATGAACCGATTTGAATTCAGGAAAGTGCGGCAAGCAACCTTCCCAAAGCTTGCGAATGTTCTGTGGTCCAACGGTCTTGTACGGTGGAATGCCCCCGTACAGCACTGAATCCTCAGTGTAATTCGCGACCAAACCGTCGTAGTCACGAGCTTCCAACGCCTTGGTCCATTGATGAACCATTCGCCGTACGTCGGCTTCCGCGTCATTCTGCGTTTTTCGCTCAATGGCAGCTTCCTGCTCTCGCAACTTCGGCGTCATCTCGTCGCCGAAATCTGCCATCTCAAAGATCGGACGAATCTCAATGTCAGAATCTTCCATCATCGGATTCGGACAACGCCGCACCCAATCGATCGCTTCGCTAATCGAACTGACTTCCCAGATCCAATAGCCAGCGATCAGTTCTTTCGTTTCCGCGAATGGTCCGTCCGTTACCGTTCGGTCGCTTCCTTGAAAGTGGACGCGGACTCCCTGGGAGCTCGGCTTCAATCCTTCACCGGCTTTCATGATCCCGGCTTCGACCAGCTTTTCGTTGAAGTTCCCCATGTCGGTCAGCAGTTTTTCGTCGGGCATCTTCCCCGCTTCTGAACTTTCGGACGCCTTCACCATCACCATGACTCGCATTGATGTTCCTCCATCAGGATGTTTGCTTCACTATGAAAATGTTCACGTGCACCGAATGGTTCACCTTCCAAACCCATTGGATTTGGCGGTGACTCTTAGATAGTCGATTTCGTTTGTCGACGATCGACATCAGCGGCGAAAAGAAAGCAAACTTTTTCTGCGAAGGTGGTTCCGGCCGGAGGAAGAGTGAATCAGCGTGGCGAGCGTCCAGACGCCACGGCGTGCTAGGCCAGCAAAGGTGACTCACGCAAGCAACTGGTATCCCACCAAGCCAAACGTGGCCAGCGCGATGCAGACAGCGACTCCCGCCAGCAAACCATCGCGAGCCAGGATCGACAAAGCGAACGCGAAAATGGCTCCTCCGGCCAGGTTGGCGCTGAATGGAATGAATTCCAAAACCGGCGTGCTCATCGCCACCAGAATCGCGGCCACCGCCAGCGTGCTGATCGTGGCGTGATTCATCATCCAAGTCCATCGCTGAGCGGTCATGCTGTCGATCCAGGACGCAGGCTTGCGCAACCAGTCCAACATTTTCTGGACTTTGCTTTGGCCGATCTCCCATCGTTCCATCCAACCAGGGATCCAAACGTGGTCGGCATCAGCCAGCATTTGGCCGCACAAGATGACCACCAGTGTCCCCAACAACACAGGGACGCCGGGGATATCAGCGGGACCAGGCAACACCATGATCGCGCCCACGATCAGCAGCAACGACGCGAACGACTTTCGTCCAACAGCGTCCATGACTTGGCCAAACTTCACCTGTTCGTTGTTCTCGGCGACTTCATCGATTTGATGGATGATCTGTTCGATGGGGGCGTTGTGATCGGTACTCATCTCCAATCCTTTGAAAGCAATTGAAATCGGTTGGGCAATTCAGACAAACCGACATTGAGCAACTTTCGAACCAAGTCCGCGGCCGTTCTCCCGACACATCCTTGAACGAACTTTCGTTGGCCGAGTCAACGCGAATTTGAGTTGGAATCCTCTCGCCACAACGACCAATAGGCACCGATACGATCGCTGAACGAATCTGTCGATTCCGCGAAAAACTTGCGTCCCAGCGTCAGCGATGAGCTCTGCAAGGTTTCCCGTCGATGATCGACCAGTTTGCCAAGCACACGCTGATGCTTCTTCGACACCTTGCCTTCCTTCTTTGATCGATCAAGCACGCTTTGTCGATAAACCGCCAGGTCGTGATCATCGCCCAGAAGTTCACCAAGGTCACTGGACCACCGCTCCATGGGGTGCATCGCATCCGACCAGACGTTGCGAAGCAAACGCAGATGGTACCCGTGATACTTCACACGTTTCCGAAATTCGTGCAACGATTCTGTTGTCGGGTCCCGCATGACCTTATGCAACATCTTCTCCGCGCGTTTTCGCGTCTTGATCATTCCTTTCCGCACCGCGTCGTATTCCTTCTCGTCCAACTTCCATTTCCCGACGCGACGCCTTGCATCTGAAAGATCTGATCGCACTTTGGCGAGTTCACGATCAATTTTTTGGTTGGGAATCTTCTGGACCCTTCCTGCCAATCGAAGACGAGTGGATGCGAACGCGTCTCGGTCAATCTGCTTGTCAAACCGAGTCATCAGTCGGTCGTGACTGTCGACGGTCGTTTGGGCGTCACGGAGGTCCGAGATCCTCCTCGCCGCGTCTCGAATGGCTTTGTTTTCCTTTTGATAAGTCTTCCCGAGCGCGGGCCGAACCAATCTCAACAGACCACGAAGTTTTTTGCATCTCTTCCGAACCTGATGAATGGCGTGGTTCCGATCTTTGGCCGCTTCGTCGATTTCACGAAGTGCCTTGTCGATTTGTTCCGTCGCGATTCGCCGTGTCGCGGCTTGAACAGATTCTTTTCGCTTGATTCGGTAAGGCATGATTCATCCGGCTTTCAGTAATCAATCGATGTTTGGCTCGCGCGACCGTTTTCTTGAATTCTATTCCGAGTCGCAAACCGATTCTTTGTCGCAAAGTCGCAAATCTCATTCCCACCATAGACGTGTGACATTTCATACCAACATCCTTGTTTGCAGCCACGATGGCCAGGATTGTTGCGGATTCCAAGTCATCACCTCAATCGGAGCGATCCCAGGTTGCCCCGAGTCACCTAGCCATCGGACCAAGTTCCCCGCGTCAAACTCGGTTGGTGCTTCGATGCAATGCGTCCAATAGGTTCCGCCGAGAAGCTCAACCGTCGCGAATTCAATCTGTATCGAATCCTCGGTTTGATAGAGCAACCGTTCCTTGCGAACTGGCAACCAGTTCTCCGTGATCAACTGCCTGAGCTCAGCGTCCTCTTTCGCGGAAGGATCCAAAGTTCGCAGGGTGTGCTTGACCCAGCGTTCGATCATCAACGATTGCTTGTCAGCGATGGGATGGCAGTCGGTCGATTGCAAGATCTTTGACTCGATCGAAGGTGTCGCATCCACGTTCTCTTGTCGCTCTCGTCCGCGTTCTTCGGTCACGCCTCGCAATTTGACGCTGGAGTTTCGGTCCGCAATTATCGCGTACCAATCCGTGCGCACACTTCGCTCGGACCGCCATGCAGACTCAGCGGCTTTGTCAAACCATTCAGGTCTTTCTTGAAAGAACCAACGCAGTTCGAGTGTCGCAACACTCATCACGTGACATCCGCAAGAGCTTGTGATGCAACGACTTGCCGCGCCATTTGCAATTCTTCTTCGGCGGGCACAAATGCCACTGGCATTCGTGCGTCATCAGCCGATAGAAGCGTCGGTTGCTGCAGTTCATCGTCTCGGTCATTCCGATTCGCATCCAGCTTGATTCCAAAGCATTGCAAATCGCCAAGCAACCGACGGCGAAACTCGGCCGACTCTTTCACCAAAGCTCCTGACAGCAACAGCGCATCGCAACCACCTAAGACGGCAATCCCTGCCCCGATGCATTCATGGACTCGAGCTGAATACATTTGCAGTGCCAGTTCAGCTCGTGAGTTGCCTGTTGCCGCGGCGGGCAACAAATCTCGCGTGTCGTCGCTGATCCCGGATACGCCCAGCAGCCCGCTCGCTCGGTTGAGCATCTCGTCCACTTCGTCGATCGAGCGACCATCGCGAAGCAAGGACAGCACCAACGCGGGATCCAAACTGCCCGATCGCGAACTCATCATCAAACCGTCCAGCGGAGTCAGCCCCATCGTCGTCCAAATGCTTTTGCCATCCAAGATCGCACATGCACTGGCACCACCGCCAAAGTGAAGTGACAAAACCTTCGACGACTCCCGATCCCACGCGTTGAAAACCGACTCGTGTGCCAACCCGTGAAAACCGATTCGTCGATATCGCTCGCCGATGTCGTACGGCAACGGATACCGCCAAACATGCTCCGGAAGTGTGCGATGAAACGCTGTGTCGAAAACCGCGTGCACCTTTAAACGCGTCTCGTTACGGATCGCGTCAGCAACGGCAATCGCGGTTGGCACATGCAACGGAGCCAGATGCCGGACTTCTTCGAGCGTCTGCAGCACGTTCGCATCGATCTCTCGCGAACGTTGGTTCCAAAACGGGCCACCATGGACGAAACGAATCGCTACCGCGTCCAGTGAGTCGTTTCCGATCCGCCTGAACAGCTTGACTGCCTCTTCGGCGACCTTCTCTTTTCCCTTGATGCGGTCGACCATTCCGCGATCAAGATCCGGCGATGGCAAGTCAGATTCATATCGCTCCGTCTCCACCACTCGGTATCGCAGCGTTCCGCTTCCGGGATTCAAACAGAGCAATTTCATGTCGGGTCTCCTTGCACGGCGTTGGCAAGCGGTTCAATTTCCCACTGCGTGAACGATGCCATGTCCTCGCCATTGTGTTGTGCGTGTCGAATCATCTCCGCCCTCACGTCTTGGAAGTGAGCTCGCGTTTGGACGCATCGCTCTCGCAATTCAGGACGCTCGATCGCACCGGCACAGAGGACTTGATCGACCAACGTGTAGCGATCGATTCCGTTGGCCGCTAGCAAGCTGAATGGCGTCGTTGTCGTGCCTTCTTCGATGTAGCCATTGATGCGAAACCGCTCATGGCCTGGACGATTCCAAAGCAATTGCTTGATCGCCGAAGGGTAGCCGTGAAAGTTGAAGATGACCGGTGTGCCCGGTGGGAAGAAGTGATCGAACTGTTCGTTGTTCAGCCCATGCGGGTGAAACGACTGCTGCTCCAAAATCAACAAGTCGGTGATGTTCACCAATCGGATCCGCAAGTCTGGAATGGTTTGTCGCAACAGACGCGAGGCAACGACTGCTTCCGCGGTGGGATAGACGCCGGCACACGCTAAAACGACATCGATTTTTTCGTCGGCTGGTGAACTGGCCCAATCCCAGATCGACAATCCGTTTCGACAATGCTCTTCGGCTTCCTCGGCTGACAACCATTGTGGCATCGGTTGCTTGGATGCGATCACCAGATTGATCTTGCCCGTGCTTCGCATGCAATGATCGATCGTCGACAACAAACAATTGGCATCCGGCGGCAGGTAGACGCGGACGTTCTGGGCTTTTTTGTTGAGCAGCATGTTCAGAAAGCCCGGCATTTGATGCGAGTAGCCGTTGTGATCCTGTCGCCAACCTTCGCTGCTGAGCAGGTAGTTGAAGGAGCTCACTTGGTCTCGCCATTCGATCTCATCCGAACGCTTTAAGAATTTCGCGTACTGCCCCATCATGCTATCGACGATCGAAACAAATGCCTCGTAGCACGGAAAAATCGCGTGACGGCCGGTCAGCAAGTATCCCTGCATGCAAGCTTGGCAGGTGTGTTCCGACAGCATTTCAAAGACACTGCCTTGCATTCCGATGTTTGGATCGTCCGCTGGAGTGGGCCACACAAACTGTCGTTGGCTTGCATCCAACGTGGCTCCCAACCGGTTCGAATTCAATTCATCAGGGCAAAACAAACGAAACCGGCCTCGGTTGCGATCGATGACGTCGCGAAGAAATTCTCCGGTGGTTTTCATGTCGCTCGCCGTTTCGCGGCCTCGATGGTTCCTATCGATGTCGAGTTCGTATTGCTTCCAATCGGGAATCGTCATCGGTTTGCGAATTGAACCTCCGTTCGCTTCGGGGATCATCCCCAGACGCCGTGCACCCTTCGGCAACCAATGTGTGATAGACGGCTTGGGCGAACCGTCTTCCTCGAACAAGACCTCCGGTTGGTAGGAACGCAGCCAACTATCCAGAGCCTCCAGGTGTTGCGGATCATTTCGCGGATCTTCCACTGGAACTTGGTGAGACCGATGAGTCCCCTCGATTCGCTCGCCATCGAGTTCCTTCGTAACAGTCCAACCCTTCGACGATCGCAGCAGAATCACCGGCCAACGAGGTCGAGGCTCTCCCTCGCCGTTTCGCCAACAACGCTGCAAATTTTGAATGCGATCGATCGCTTGATCGAACGCGTTTGCGACCTCACGATGATTAGCGACCGGGACCTTTTCATCCGCTGAATTCTCCGAGTCGTGGGCTTCAATCAGGATCGGCTCGTACCCGTAGCCGTGAAAGAGATCTCGCAGCTCGCCATCGGACATCGCGCCGAAGATCGTACGGCTGGCGATCTTGTATTGATTCAAATGAACGATCGGCAACACCGCACCATCGCGTTCCGGATTGAGGTACTTCGTCAAATGCCAAGCGGTGGCGGTCGGTCCTGTCTCCGCTTCGCCATCGCCGACAATGCACGCCACCAACAAGTCAGGGTTGTCCATCGCCGCACCAAATGCGGTTGCCAACGCATAGCCCAACTCGCCACCTTCGTGAATCGTCCCCGGCGTGGCTGGTGTCAGGTGACTCGGGAAACCGCCCGGCCAAGAAAAATCACGCACCAGATTTTTCGCTCCCTCTCCATCAACCTCATATTCGCGATAGCGTTCACCGAGCGAACCTTCCAAAAACAGATTGCTGAGCACGGCGGGAGCCCCATGCCCCGGTCCCGTGATGAGCAACGTTGGTTGGTCGTGGTTCACAATCAACCGGTTCAAGTGCGTGGCGATGAGATTGATACCGGGACACGTCCCCCAATGTCCTAGCAAGCGAGGCTTGATGTGGTCCGGACGCAGCGGTTCTTGCAGCAAAGGATTCTCGCGCAGATAAATCTGAGCGGCGGACAGATAGTTGGTGGCCAACCAATACGAATTCAAATCAGCCAGGCTGGGTCGCTGGATCACGTGAGTGTTTCCTCTCATCTTCGAGACAGCCGTGGAATGAATCTGGCCGATCGCGTTGCTATGGCGAACCAGCGGACCACTTCCGTCGCCGCCCAAGCCATTTCAAACGTTCAAGCCTCCATCCAAGCACACCGCCTGGAGTTCAATGGACATCCACTCGAAGCGAATCAAATCGCATGCCGACGAGCTGATTTTTGACTTCCCTTGCTAGCGAAAAATGGAGCTGCGGGCGAAAAATGGAGTTGTCTCGAACCTGAACATCTGCTCGGCGCACAAATCGCTGTCATCGTCGAGTGAAATCCGATCACGCGATGATTGGGATCGAAACCACTTCACAAAGGAGACCTCTCATGTCTGTTTCAAAAGACTCACCTCAAGTCGGCGACATGTACCGATGCGTGAACTGCCAGATGGAGATTCATGTGACCAAAGGCTGCGACTGCGAGGGCTGCGAACCCGAATTTCGTTGCTGCGGCAAACCATTGGAAAAAGTCACCGAGCCACCGGCCAACAGTTGAGGTCGCCGCTCGAATGTTCGCGGTAGCCAGTCGAAATCTTCCGCTGACAAAAAATCCAACGCAACGTCGCGAAGTCCCTTCTCAAAAGGCTCCGAAAACAACCACATCAGCCGTTTGGGCGTTAGCCCCGGTTGTCCACTAAAAACGCCAGAAACACCCAGGAGACTCGCTTTCCCAAATGAATCCCGCTTGCTTGCTTCGCGTTCGCCCCTCAGTCTATGGACAAACGCAACCGCGGTAGTTTTAATCATTCGACATCGGCCTGCTCGACAACGCGTCTCAGGCAGGTTGTCTTTCCAATTCAGTCACATCAGAGAAACAACATGACGAACCTTGTTCATTCGCTCCGCTATCCGATGGGGCTCGCCCTCGCACTGTGCGTTTCATTTGCAGGCCTCAGTGTTTCAGGGGAAGACAACGCGAAAGACGACGAGTCGGCCAAGTGGACAACTCTATTCGACGGTGAATCGCTGGAAGGCTGGGAGAAAGTGGGGCGAGACGACAGCAAATGGGAAGTTGTCGACGGCGTGATCAAAGGCACCGGCGGTGTGTCGATGTTGGTCAACACATCGGGCCCGTACAAGAATTTTCGCTACCGCGCGGAAGTTAAAATCAACGACGGCGGCAACTCGGGCGTTTACTTTCGCACCACACGCAAACCCGGTTTCATGGACGGTTACGAAGCCCAAGTCGACAGCACACACACCGATCCAATCCGCACCGGTTCGCTATATGGTTTTTGCCACGTCTACGCACCCTTGGTCAAACCAGACACCTGGTTCACCTACGAGATCGAAGTCAAAGACGACAACTGGCGCGGACGCGACATGACTCGCATCAAGATCACCGTCGATGGCAACGAGTTGTACGAATACATGGACTTTGAAAAGACCTATGGCCCCGGCCACTTCGCATTCCAACAACACGACCCCGGCAGCATCGTCCACATCCGAAAATCGGAAGTGATGCCACTGGACGACTAGTCAGCCAACAAGGCTGACTTGCCGAAGCGATCTTCGCTCGCACCAAACTTTGAACACCGTGTCATTTCATGACGCGGTGTTTTTTTGTGTGAATAACGATTGAAATCCAGCAAAAGTTCGACGTGTCAGCACATACAAACCCTTCGATCCGCACTCAATTTTTTGTTTCCGCCATTTGGCTAACCGCTTCCCCCCAACCCCGACATCGGAATGAATTAAACTCTGCACCTCGCCGCCAACCTGCCCAACGGAGACCCTCGCCAATGCGCTCTCGGACTTGCTTTCTTTCTCTGGCTTGGAGTCTGTCATTCGCACTGGCAGTGTTTACGACTGGTACTGCCAACGCCGCTGAAGTCGACGTTGATTTGCCATGGGAAGGCGATCTGTTTGAAGCAGAAGCGGACACCGTGCTGGATGTAGTCGCAAAAATTCCTCATCCCGAAGCGGACGAAAGCGAGTACCTGGTTTGGGACGAAAGAATTCAGATTTCGGCCGACCATCGCGTGACCAACACGGAAAGGCACGTGTATCGAATTTTATCGCGAGATGACATCGAAACGCGGGGAAGTCTGGCTGCCGCTTGGACTCCGTGGCTGGAGGAGCGGCCATTGATGCGGGCCCGAGTGATTACTCGAGATGGACATGTTCACGAATTGGATCCAGCCACGATCACGGAATCGTCCGGTTCCAATGTTCAGAATCAGGTTTACACGGACACGCGAATTCTGACCGCACCACTTCCTGCGATCGCAATCGGTTCCATCATCGAGACCGAAGTCATCACCACGGAACACACCGCGTTTTGCCCCGCCGGCATCGTTGGCAATGTCATCTGGGAACGTTTTTCCAAATGTCACCACCTTTACGCCGAAGTGCGAGCCGATGCGTCCATCGACCTTTCGTTGCACTGCGTTGGCAAGACCGTCCCCTTGGAGATTCAACGAGACGGGGACGAACAGGTTTGGAGCTTGAAGCAAAACCAGCCCGACCCGCTTGAGGTTCTTTGGGACTACGCACCGTCTGACCATACTCCGATGTCCTTCGTCACGTATTGCACTGGGACCTCGTGGGCCGAAATCGCTCAGTACTACGACGAAATGGTCAATCGGCAAATGGCCGACAGCGAACTGGGCAATCTGCCCGATCAGGTCAAGCAAGCTTGGCGAGCAGATCATGACGAGGACGACCGCCGAACGCTGGTCACGACCGCGTGGGAACAGATCATGAACTCCATTCGCTACACCGGAATTGAATTTGGTGTTTCTGCAATCCAACCCGCCCGCCCAATCGATACGTTGCGAAGACGCTATGGCGACTGCAAAGACCAAGCTTGCTTGATGGTTGCAATGCTAAGGCAATTGGATATCGAAGCGTACGTTGCCTTGCAAAGCACGCAATCGTTTGTAGATGCGGCCGCCGATGCGCCGGCTTTGAATGCGTTTGACCATGCGATCGTCTACGTTCCTCGCCAAGACAATCTGAAAGAAACGTGGATCGACATGACGGCGTCGTACACGTCTTTCGGAGAGTTGCCTATCAGCGACCAGGACAGGCTGACGTTGGTGGCAGCTCCGACCACTAAAAAACTGCGAAGGACTCGTGCAAGTCGCTCCAGCGATAACATGCGGCGGTACAAAACCGTTTATCAGTTGAAAGCCAACGGGCCGTCAACCGCGAGAGTCACTTCCAGCTCCACCGGGATTTTCGCGAGTTACATGCGAGCGGCTTATGCAAGTCAGACACGACCGCAAATCGAGACGTCGCTGAAAGACCAGTTCAAAGAAATCTACGGTGACGCGGAATTGTCTGAACTGGACTACGACGATCCTAACCAACCCACCTCACCCGAATTCACTGTCAAATACAATTTGGACTCCACCGGCATCTGCACCAACGATGCCGGCAGGCTGGTGATCGAACTGGACCCCGGTGCCGCATTCAACTATCTGCCGTACGAATTTATTGGGCCGGAATGCGATCAGCTTCCTGAAGACCCGGATGCGATCGAGCGAACGATCCCCTATGAGATCAGTCGGTTTATCTATCGCACCGAAATGGAATTGCATCCGCCCAGTGGATTCGAAGTCGTTTCCTTACCCAAACGCCAAACGATTCAGGTGGGCAAGTTCCAAGTCGCAATGTCTTGCGAATCGAACCCGGACGGCACGGTTCATTTTCAAATTCAACTGAACACGGGCGATGGCAAATTGAGTCCGGAACAATTGCCAGAATTTCGTGACGAATTCCTGGCTTTGTCGAACAACGCTGCTCCCTCGGAGTGGTTTGTGCCCATCGAATTTGCCTATCAACCAACGCTGAAGTTTGAAAATGGTGAGGAGGCTGGTGCGCTTCATCAAATGCTTCAAATCGCGGAGGAATCACCCGACGACCTTTTCAATCGCAGTGAGCTATCCAGTGCCTTGCTGAAGGTTGGTCTGGTTCGGGAGTCGCAGGAGGTCGCGGACCAATTGGTAGCTGACGCTCCCGAGTCCGAACTGGCACATTGGGCATCAGCTTGGGCTTCGATGCACGACCAACGTGGTCACAACATGTATCCCGGCATTGATCGAGAGAAGGTGGTGTCGAGTTTGCGCCGCATGGTGGAACTGAATCCATCTAGCGTCGATGGTCGGTACAACCTCGCCATGGTCCTTGAACACGATAGCGAACTCACTCGCTACAGCGACCGCGAATTGATGCTGGAAGCCGCCAAAATCTATCGCTCGCTTCTCGATGAGCAAGCGTACGAATTAGTGGTCGTCAACTACGGCCTTCTTCTGGCTCATTTGGAAGACACTCAGGCTTTACGACGATTGGTCCGATCTTATCCGACGCTCGGTGAACCGTGGATATTCCTGGCAGTGGCTGAGATCAATCAAAATGGAGTTGCAGCCGGAAATCGCCTCATCGATAAAGCCCCAAACACGTTGGACAGCAACTTCATTCAGATTAACGTCGCTGCTCGGCTTCGAACATTTCGCCAATATGAACTGCTGCAAGAGTTCCTGGAGACACGTTCGGACCTGCAGGGGGTTTCTTCCACTCTTCGCTATCTTCAGCGCTACGAAGACGTGAAGCTTGAACCGTCGGATCCAGCATCCGTCGTGCAAAGCTTTTTGGCGCGGTGCCTGAGATTTGGTCCTGACCTCGAAAAACTGCGTGATCTCTACACTTCCTCCGACAACGACGAGTTCATTGTTGCTGACATCGAGAGGTTGCCTCCTGCTCTCCATCAACTTTACGAGGTCGTTCGAACGACATTTGGGCAACCGGCCCTTAGCGAGGACATGGTGAGTCTGTATGAATTCGAAGTGGAAGGCGATGACGTCGGTGGCTACACCGTGACCGCATCGATTATTGACGACGTCGATATTCCTAATTCGTCCATCACGCGGCAGGTGGTTCGTGACGGCGATTCCTTTCGCATCCTTCATCCCGGCAGATTCTTGCACAACTATGGGATCAAGGCACTTGAGCTGATCGACAATGGGCACGTCGAAGAGGCGAAAGCATGGATCAATCCGCTCTACCAAGTCGAACGCAATCGGGTGGGCATGTTCAATCAGTTTGCCGCGTCTCCGTTTGCGCAAAGCTGGTTTGCTTCCTCTGAATCCGACGTTCAAGCTCTCCGGCTCGCGGCGTTGATTCTCGCATCGCGAAACAGGGCTGACCAAAGCATCGCTGATGAACTTGTCAAAGTACGCGATCAATATCCTGCTCTCTTGCAACTGCAGATTGACCGTTGTCGCCTCACTTACCTCGCCGGACAACAACGTTTTGAAGAGTTGCTCGAGCTCTCCACTCAGATGCTGGAGAATTACCCACTCAATCCCGAGCTATTGAACGCACGTCTTAAAGCGGAACTCGGGCTGGGCGAATATGAACAGGCGGAGTCGACAATGAAGCTGCTCGAGGGGCAGGAGTCAGCGAGCGGCATCAACTCGCATCTGGCCTATCTAACCAAGACCGATGGCCACGATCGAGCGTTGGAATACGCCCGTCAGCTGCACGAGAAAAAGCCCGAGATCACTTCTTTGCTGAGCACGATTGGATGGCGCAGTTTGTTTGTCGGAAAGTCTGCGGAGTGCATCGAAGAAGCTTTGGCGGCAAGGAACAAGTCTATCACCGTGCGTGAGCTGTCGGCAAACCTTCACACGCTCGCATGCGTCTACGCCGATGACGGACAACTGACGAAGGCGTTTTCGACACTCACAGAAGCGATCAATGCCCGCAACGGCTTGGATGAGTCGTTTGACCAACTCGTGAGAGGACGAATTGCACAGCGGTGCGGTCTGCCCGAAGCAGCGGAGAGATACTACCGCGAAGTCCAACCGGCAATGTTCGATGAACCCACCGGCGCCAGCTGCGTCGAACTCGCCAACCGATGGATTGAGTCATTGGAAACGACTGAAGAGTAAGACGTTCGTCGACTTGCGCAACCTGTAACACGGCGGCCCCCGCCGTGAAACGCTGAGCTCGCGTCCCAAGCAAACACGCAGAAGCGTACTCTCACATGCGCGGCCCCAATCAATCCGCCCAACCTGTCTGCGAAAAATTCCAGAACAGCGGTTGCTCAGTCGCTGTGAGTCTAGGCTTGACTCGGTGGGGGACCACCGAGCTACAGGTTCAGATGCTCAACAACCTGTGGCACGGCGGTCCCCGCCGTGAAACGCTGAGCTCGAGCCCCAAGCCGACTCGCAGGAGCCCACGACTATAGGCGCCGTTGCGAGTCGGGTTGATTTCTGTGACGGTGGAACCGCCGCCAACGCCCAAACGCCTCATCACTTTTCGTAAGAAACCGTGAGGGGATCCTTGGGGTCTTCACGCAGGTTCGTCTGTTCCGGGCTTTCGCTGATTGCGAATCAGGCCCTCCATCGCATCAGACCCTGGCTGTGAAAAGACGATCCCATGACGAACTTCATCGAAACAAAACTGCGTGGCACGCCAAAAGACAAGAAGAATCGCCGCGGCAAGAAGAACCGACGTCGTGAACGCGTGCTCTCGATGGAGGCACTGCAATCTCGCGAATTGATGGCGGCGGACTTTTCCTGGCTCGGTGACACGCTACAAGTCCGAGGGACAGACGGCAACGATTTCATCGCCGTGCAAAACGACGTCTCCGGAACCCGAGTCTTTGCCGGCGACACGATTCAATCTGAATTGGAAGGTCGCCCGTTCGCGGAGGCTTCTCGCATCGAAGTTGCGGGCGGCGACGGCGACGATGTCTTGTTCAGCTATCAATCCGAAATCCCTGTCAGCCTGTTTGGTGAGTCCGGAAACGACTTCTTGTTCTCCGACCAAACAACCGCGGTGATGGATGGCGGCGAAGGTCTGGATTGGATCTACGATTCACACATGGAAGGTGTCTGGGGAGACGCACTCGGGGTCGAAGGTTTCGACTTGGACCTGAGCGATCTGGATGCGGTGCCCCAGTTTGACTCCGACGACCGAATCAGCTTGCAAGTCGAACTGAACGGACGAACTGAAATCGCCGGCCAATCCATCGACGTCTCGGGCGCGGTAGAGGTCAGCGAATCAGGAGTCAACGTTCATATCGCAGGATCCTTGGACTCTTGGTCGGATGCGTTTGGCGTCGCTGGATTGGAACTGAAAGACACGCAAATCGTCCTCGACACCAGCTCGGATGAATTGGCGGGAGATGCCTACCGCGTTCACGTCGATTCGCACCTGGATACCGACGGAACTTTGATCGGCATCGCCGGTACCGTTGATCTGGCTCCGGAAACCGTGGACGCATCGTTCACCGGAAGCATTGAAAACTGGGGCGATGCGTTTGGCATAGATGACTTGGATTTGCAACAAGCCGAGCTTTCGATCAGCGGATCCATTGACGAGCAATCGGATTCCGAATTCAGCATCGAAATCGGCGCCGACATGTTGATCGATTCGACTCTTGTGGCCGTCGCCGGCGTTCTCGATATTTCCCCCGAACGCATCGACGCTCAACTGAGTGGCTCCGTCGAAAACTGGGCAAATGCTTTCGGAATCGAACAACTCTCGCTGAGCAACGCTCACCTGAACGTCGTCGCATCCACGGATCGCAAAGAGGACCATCGCGTTGCGGTTGGCATCCAGGCGGACATGCGAGTGGAAAACACGGACGTTGAAGTGGCGGGAAGTGTCGAGATCACACCAGACAACATCGACGTGGTGATGACAGGCAACGTTCCCCACTGGGACGATGCCTTTGGGTTCGATGACCTTGATTTGGAGGATGCCAACTTGACCGTTCTGGCGTCGACCGATCGAGAGGGTTCGCAAGAACTGTATGTTGATGTCGACGCTGACATGGATCTGTTCGGTACCTATGTCGGCATCGGCGGCATGATTCAGTTCACACCCAACGGAGTCAGCACGAACTTGTCAGGGACCGTTGCGGGAGATTGGGCCGGGGCGTTTGGCATCGATGCGTTGCAACTGCGAGACACCGAGTTGTCGATCGCACACGATCCCACCGACGGTGACGAGTCTGGATTCAACATTGAGCTGGACACGGACTTGGAGCTGTTTGGGAGCTACGTCGATGTGGTCGGAAACCTCGATTTCAGCTTGAGTGGCGTGTCGGTGAGCCTTTCTCCTCCGGGAGAATTGGAACTTGAGAACCTGCTGGGTATCTCCGGATTTTCGCTCAGCAGTGCCGACGTCACGCTCGACGCTGGAACCGACGGGATGAGCCTGTCCTTGGACGCGACGATGGACATGGGAAGCGTGGACGTCGACTTCGAAGGCCTGTTCTCCATCAGCCAAGACGAAGTTTCCGCAAGTCTCACGGGCAGCATTGACCGGTGGGACGATGCGTTTGATGTCTCCGGTTTGAATCTCGAAGACGTGGTCATGACCGTGGGTGCCGAAAAGAGTGCGGCTGGCGCGAGCATGTTCATCGGTTTGGGAGCCGGCATCAGCATCGGTGCCAAAGAGATCGAAGTCGCTGGGTTGGTCGGCGTCGGAACAACCGGATGGGAAGTCGCTTTCCGCGGCAGCATTGATGTGCTGGCGAGCACGGACCTGGTCGTCTTCGCCAACACAATGACCCGAGCAGGTGATCCGGATGCGAAGCCCATCCCCAGCGATGCCCTTGGCGATTTCGAAATGCAAGACGCGTACATCAACTTCGCTCCTTATGGTGGCAACGAAGCTCTCGGCATCACCGACGGGTTTGGGATTGGTGGTGAGTTCTACAAGGATGGCGAACTGCTCGCCGCTGGTGAGTTCGTCGTCGACCTGGAAACGTTCTCGTTCGAAGTTGGCTTGAACATTCCCGAGATTGAACTGGGGCCGCTGGATCTAAGCGACGTCATCGTTGACATCCGCATCGCGACGGGCGACTCGTATTTTCGCGTTGCCGGGTCGGCTGAGATGATGGGAGCGAAAGTCAGCTTGGAAGGCATGATCCAATCGGATGGCGACTTCTCGTTGACCGGAAATGCGAACGTGGACGTTGCCGGCTCGGATGCTTCAGTGACATTCACCGTGGACAACTCCGGCATGCAGTTCGAAGCGATCGTTCAAGGGACGCTGTTCAACAACGTCACCAATGCGGTCACCGGTGAGATGCTCGAAGCGGCGCAGAGTGTGCAAACGAAGATCGACAATGCTCAAGCGGTCGTTGCGGCCGCGAAAAGCAACGTGGACAAACTGAACACAGAACTGGCCGAAGCGAAGGCAGAGGCACAGAAGGAAATCGACGAGATCCAATCGAAACTGGATTCGGCCAAAAGCATCGTGGACAGTGCTCGAGCCAGCAAAGATTACTGGTACCGAGTCCGCAAGTCACGATACAACGCATGGCGAAGTGCAGTGTCCGCGACCAAACGTGCGGCTTGGTACAACTACGCATCCTACAAAGCCAAGGAAGTTGCCAAGTACGCCAGCTACAAATACGCCGCAACGGTTTACTCCGCGAAAGTGGTGACGTATCACGCGACTTCGGCAACGTACAACACCATTCGCAACTCGGCGGGTTGGGTGCTGGACAACGTTGGTGTCGAAGCCAATCCCGAAGTGTTGCGAATCAAAGCTCTGCTGGCAGCCGGGAACCTGGCCGTCAATTCAGCGGAAGCGATTCTGAACGGAATCGAAGATGCCAACGCGCACGTCCTGCGAGGCTTGGAGATCGCCAATAGCCTGGAGGTCAATCACGTTTTGCTCTCCGGCAATGTTTCCAACTACGTCAGCGCCGGAGTGCACGCGGAGATTGACTTCAGCTTCAACGGCTACAACCAAACGATCGGACTGAGCCTGAACACCGACCGTTTGGTGCAAGACCTGACGAAGAAGTTGGCTGGATCGGCCCTGGGTTTCTAAGCGAAACGGGGTGCCAAAATCGGCCTGCCGCGGGCGATGCTCGCTGCGGGCCGAGCGTTTTTTGGGGGCCAGGAATCGAGAAAACCCGGCATGGGGACTTCGAAGTATCCACACGCAACGGGAAACGTGATCCTGATGGACGCGGATAAGGGGCAACGCGGCCCCTTTCCAGGTGCATCAGACTCGCTAATCGAGTAGGATGGACCGCGAACTTTTGGTCGTGGGTGCGGTCGCTCCCTCGTTCCAAAAAACGGCGAGCAGATTGCATCCGACGACTCGCCGGTCATTCCTGTTCTCGTCTCATCCACTTGGATCATCCCCAAGAGAACTCCTTTGCTTCGCCCCGCCTCTGTCTTTGCCGTCTTGTTGATTTTTGGGTTCGTTGAACCCTCGTGGGGTGACGATTCGCGGGACCAATCCGAGCCGATTCAAGCGGTCGATTGCAGCACGCTGAACGGCAAGGTGATGTGCGGATACCAAGGATGGTTCAACTGCGACGGAGACGGCGCTGGACTTGGTTGGCGACATTGGGGACGCAACTCGCGCAAGCCCCTTGGTCCGGGCAATGTCACGGTCGACCTTTGGCCGGACATGTCGGAATACTCCCCTCAAGAACGCTTTGCCACCGCGTTCAAGCATTCCGACGGCAGCGTCGCGGAAGTGTTCAGCAGTGCCAACAAACAAACCGTTCGGCGTCACTTCCAATGGATGCGAGAGTACGGAATCGATGGTGCCTTTGTCCAACGCTTTGCCACCTCGCTGCGATCTCCCGCCAGCCTTGCGAATCGAACGGCGATTTTGAATCACTGTCGTCGCGGCTCCGAAGAGAACGGGCGAGCCTTCGCCGTCATGTATGACTTGTCGGGGCTTCGAGAAGGAGAACTCGACATCGTTCGCAAGGACTGGGCTCGCTTGGTCAACGAAGAAGCGATCACCGACAGCGACGCTTACTTGCATCACAACGGCATGCCCCTCGTTGCGATTTGGGGTGTCGGTTTCGCCGAACGGCACCAGCCCGGCGCTTACACGCTGGATGATTGCAAATCGTTGATCGCTCAACTGAAACAAGCCGGTTGCAGCATCATGCTGGGTGTGCCGACCGGATGGCGAGAACTCGAGCGAGACTGCGTGACCGACCCCGCCGTTCGAACGATCTTCGAGATGGCGGATGTGCTTAGCCCGTGGACACCTGGACGCTATCGCAACCCAGAACAAGCCCAACGACACGCTGAGCAAACTTGGCAACCGGATCAACAGGAATGCGATGCCAACCGACAAGGCTACCTGCCCGTCGTCTTCCCCGGTTTCAGTTGGTTCAATCTTCGCAACGGGCAGGCTCCTCTGGATGACATCCCGCGATTGAAAGGCCAGTTCCTTTGGTCGCAAATCGTGGCGGCGAAGAAAGCCGGAGCCAAGATGCTGTATGTCGCAATGTTTGACGAAGTCGATGAAGCGACGGCGATTTTCAAATGCACCAACGATCCACCGCAGGGACGCGACGCAGAATTCTTAACATACGAAGGTTTGCCCAGCGATCACTACCTCAAGATTGTCGGCCGAGCGGCTCAGTTGCTACGCGACGAGATTGCTCCCACCGAGACTCTGCCCAACGAATGGTTGACTGCTCAAGTCAGCACGTCTGAGAGCGGTGATGCTGCGAGCGATCCCGTTCAACCGACTGCATCGAAAGAGAAACAGCTGGTCTCGGACGATCTTTCCGCGATTCGCGAATTTGTTTCCGATCAGTGCTTGGATTGTCACACGGGAAACGCTGCAGAAGCGGGATTGGATTTGCAGGCGTTTGATTTCGGTGCCGATCAGTTCACGCAACCTGACTTCGCTACGGCGGAGTGGGAGAAAATCCTTCGACGCATCAACACACGCCAGATGCCGCCGCCGGATTACGGCCAACCCGACGAAAAAACCTATTCTCAAGTAACTGCCTCGTTGGTATCGGTTCTCGAACATCACGCTCAGCGGTTCCCACGTCCGGGCCGAATGGGAGCGATGCGGCGGATGACCCGTGTGGAGTATCAAAACGCGATCCGTGATTTGCTGGCGGTGTCCATTGATGCATCGGACTACCTTCCCAAAGACGAATCCAGTCACGGTTTTGACAACATCACGGTCGAGGAACTCTCTCCGACTCACTTGAACCGCTATGTGTCGGCCGCGCAAAAAATCGCTCGCGTGGCCGTCGGAGGCTTGGGCAACGGCCCCGCCGGAGTGACGATTCGGTTGCCGGCCGACCGTTCGCAAGAAAAGCATGTTGAAGGCTTGCCGTTTGGAACCCGCGGCGGTGTGTTGTTCGATCAACACTTCCCGCAGACGGGTGATTACGAAATCGAATTGAAGTTGACTCGCGACCGAGACGAACAAGTGGAGGGCTTGCATCGCGAACACGAAATCGATGTGCTGGTCGATCGTGCTCGGGTCCACCAGTTCAAGGTGTATCCACCCAAGAAGACCGGCAAGTACGGCGGTCCCGATTACACGCATTCGGATTCTCACCTGAAACAGCGTCTGCACTTCGAAGCCGGCCGGCATTCGATTGGCGTCACCTTTCCCAAAACGTTCTCATCGCTGACCGAAGGCAAACGACAGCCATTCGACGCGAACTTCAATCGGCACCGCCATCCACGCCTGACGCCGGCGATCTATCAGGTTTCGATCGTGGGCCCGTTTGCTCCGGAAGGTCCCGGCATCACCACCAGTCGCCAGGCAATCTTCGGCGAGAACTGGTCTGGTGAGAACGCCGACCGGGACGAAGCCCAAAAGATCCTCACACGATTGGCTCGCCGAGCCTATCGCCGTCCCACCACGGCTGAGGAGCTGGCGTTGTTGATGGACTTCTTTGACGAAGGTTTCTCAGCCGGCAGGTTTGATGAGGGCATCGAGTCCGCTCTCACCGCGTTGCTCGTCAACCCAAACTTCCTGTTCCGGATTGAATCCGTTGATCCGGATGCCTCGGCAACACAAGAAGAGAATGTTGTCGCCGTCAATGATCATGAGTTGGCGTCTCGATTGGCGTCGTTCTTGTGGAGCAGTTTGCCCGACGAAGAATTGTTGGACCTCGCCGACACCAAGCAATTGAGAAACGGTGACGTGCTGGCGGGACAAGTCGCAAGAATGCTGGATGATCCTCGTGCCAATTCGCTCGTCACGAATTTCGCCTCGCAGTGGCTGCAGTTACGCAACTTGGATTCGATCACGCCTGATCTGCGTTTGTTCCCCGACTTCGACGACAACCTTCGGCAGTCTTTTCAACGCGAGACTCAGCTGTTGTTCCAGGATGTATTGACGAACGATCGAAGCGTCACCGATCTGATCGCTTCACAAGACACCTTTTTGAACGAACGCTTGGCCACGCACTATGGGATCCGAGGCGTCACCGGAAGCCATTTCCGCCGCGTCAAAGTTTCACCGGAGTCGCATCGGGGCGGCATCTTGCGGCACGGCAGCATTCTGATGGTCACCTCGTACGCCACCCGAACTTCGCCAACGATTCGCGGCAACTGGGTGATGGAAAACATCTTCGGAACTCCGGCTCCTCCACCACCGCCGAACGTTCCCAACTTGAAAGAGAAGGACACGCTCGCGGCGATGACAGTCCGCGAGCGGCTGGCCATGCACCGAGCCAATCCGACTTGTGCGAGTTGCCATGACTTGATCGATCCGCTTGGGTTCGCACTAGAAAACTTTGACGCCGTCGGACGTTGGCGACAATTTGAAGGCACGCTGGATGTCGATTCGTCAGGCCAACTCCCAGATGGTACCGAGTTGCAATCGGTTGATGAACTGGAAGCCGGCATCGTCGCTCGCCCGGACATCTTTGCTCAAACCGTCGCCGAAAAACTGATGACATACGCACTCGGACGAGCCGTCGAGCCACACGATGGACCGGCGATTCGCCGTATCGTTCGTGGAGCGTCGCAGTCCAACTACACGTTGGCTTCTCTGATCAACGGCATCGTTCTGAGCGAGCCGTTTCGGTACCGAGAAATCGCGTCTGAACCGAACAACCGCCACACATCCCAATGATCCGTCACGCTGCCCACTTCTAAACTGGAAGCTCGATGAAACGATCCCATCTCTCTCGCCGAACCTTGCTCCGCGGCACCGGTGCCGCCGTCGCGTTGCCACTGCTGGACGCGATGATTCCCGCGATGACCGCTTCAGCGGCGACCGCAGCCGCGCCCAGTCGCCTCAAACGGATTGGTTACATCTATATTCCGATGGGATACAACCCAGCCGAATGGACTCCCGAAGGCGAAACGCTCGACGAATTGCCGTCCAGTTTGTCGCCACTGGAAGACGTGAAGGATCACTTGACCGTTATCTCCAACACGGATTTGCAAAACGCATATCCCGGTTCACACGCGACATCGAACTCGGCGTTTTTGAGTGCGGCGCGAGCCAAGCGAACCGAGAGCAGCGACTACTACAACGGCACCACGGTCGATCAAGTCGCGGCTCGGAAGATTGGGGCCACCACTCAGTTGCCTTCTTTGGAACTGTCGATGGACCTGCTGTCCACCGTCGGGCAGTGCGACAATGGTTACGCGTGTGTGTACCAAAACAGTTTGTCTTGGGCTTCTCCGACGCAGCCGTTGCCATCCGAAGCTCACCCGCGAATCGTGTTTGAAAGCTTGTTTGGCGAAGGCGGGACTCCCGAGCAACGGCGAGCCGCGATGCAGAAACGAGCCAGCCTGCTGGATTCGATCAACTTGGAAATCAAGCGGATCAAGAATCGCGTGGGTGCCTCGGACCGCAACAAGATCGATGGCTACCTCGAAAGCATTCGCGAAGTCGAACGCCGGATTCAGTTGGCGGAACAAAACAGCGAGGAGAATCCGCTGCCCGATTTGGACCGTCCCGTTGGTGTGCCGACCGCGTACGCTGATCACGCGAAGCTGATGTTCGACCTGCAGTTGCTCGCTTTCCAAGGCGATATCACTCGAGTCGTTTCGTTCCAATTGGCTCGCGAAGCCAGCACGCGAACGTATCCTGAGATCGGCGTGCCTGACCCACACCACCCCGTGACGCACCACGGTCGCGATCCAGAGAAATTGGCCAAAGTCGCGAAGATCAACCAGTTCCATGTTTCGTTGTTCGCTGACTTCCTCAAGCGGATGGATGAAGTCCCCGAAGGCGACGGGACATTGCTCGATCATTCGCTCTACATGTACGGCAGCGGCATGGGCGATCCAGACGCCCACGACCACAGCAATCTGCCGATCTTGGTGGCTGGTGGTGCCGCCGAAAACATGCGTGGCAATCGTCACCTTCGGTTCAAAGACCCTGAGCCGCTATCGAACCTGCACCTGACGTTGCTCAACAAAGTCGGTGTGCCTTTGGAATCGTTCGCGGACAGCACGGGAACGGTCGACGACCTCTTTGATCCGGTGACACTGTGATGTTGCGAATGATCTTGCCGATCACTGGATCGCTCCTGGTTTGTCTTGGCGTCGTCGCGGCAGATCCATCCGATCACCAGTGGGTTGCCGCGGCGGAACAGCAACGTTGGGATCTGGTTCGAGAATCGTTGGCTGGCGATCGGGTGAACGTCGATGCGTCTCAACCCGATGGGATGACGGCGTTGCACTGGGCGGCCTACCACAATCACGCTCGCAGTATCGCGGCACTGGTCGCTGCCGGTGCGGACGTGGATGCGAAAACGCTGTACGAGGTCACGCCACTGAGCCTGGCGTGCGAGTATGGCAATCTCAGAGCGGTGCGAGCCTTGTTGGACGCGGGGGCCGATGCAAACGCGACTCGACGCGGCGGCGAATCGCCGTTGATGTTGGCGGCGCGGCAGGGCAACGCGAATGTTGTCCGGTCGCTGATCAAAGCCGGAGCAGACATGGAAGACAAAGAAGCCCGCGGCCAAACCGCGTTGATGTGGGCATCCGCGGCCGGCAACCTGGATGCCGTCGACGCATTGATCGATGCGGGATGCAACGTTGAAACAACACTGAAGCAGTCCGGGTTGTCAGCACTCATGTTCGCGGCACGACACGGACAATCCGCGGTGGTGATGCGTTTGCTCGACTCGGGTTTGGACGTCAACACGGTCGCGAACCCAAAACGCAGCGGCGGCCGAAACCCGCGGTCGGGAATGTCGGCGATGATGTTCGCGATTGAAAGCGGGCACCTTCAGTTGGCTTGCGATTTGGTCCGTCGCGGTGCCGATCCGAACGACCAACGCAGCGGATACGCTCCGCTGCACGCGATCACTTGGGTTCGCAAAACGGAACTGGGCGACAACCCAGAAGGCGACCCGGCACCTCGCATCACGGGATCCATCCACACCTTGGAATTCGTCCGCCAGATGGTGGAACTGGGGGCCGACGTGAATCTGCAACTGAAAAACGGCGAGTCACGCGGCCAACGCCTCAACCCGAAGGGCGCCACGCCATTCTTCTTGGCCTCTCGCGGTGCTGACATCGAGCTGATGCATTTGTTGCTGGAACTCGGAGCCGACCCCACAATCCCCAATGACGATGGAACCACCGCGTTGATGGCCGCGGCAGGAGTCGGGGTGATCGCGGTGGGCGAAGAACCGGGCACGCCGGAAGAGGTCGACCGCGCGATCGAGATGCTGGTTGAACTCGGGATCGATCCCAATGTCGTCGATCGCAACCGAGAAACCGCGATGCACGGCGCCGCGCTGCGAACGTTTCCGACCGCGGTTCGAAAGCTGACTTCGGTCGGCGCTGATCCCAAAGTTTGGAACCACAAGAACAAACGTGGTTGGACGCCGCTGGACATCGCCGGTGGCAAACGTCCCGGCAGCGTCAAACCGTCCCCGCCAACGATTGAAGCTTTGAAAGAAGCGATTGAAGCTTCTAGCTTCTAAGTCGGGATCGTCGAGTTCTCGGTTGTTGATCGATTGCTCGGCGTCACCCGCGATTGCAGCTCGGAACCGGGGCTAACGCCCAAACGGCTCAATTGGATCGCAAACCTTCCCTCCCTCCCACCTACCAATCTCGTGAATCGCTATCTTCTTTCGCTTTCGTTTGCATTCTTTGCATCAGCACTCTTTGCTGCCGAACGTCCCAATGTCGTTGTGATTTTGGTGGACGACATGGGATATGGAGACCCGGGATGTTTTAACCCCGACTCCAAGATCGAAACGCCGAACATCGATTCGCTTGCTCGCGACGGGATGCGATTCACCAACGCCCACGCACCCGGACCTCTGTGTCACATGTCACGGTATGGGCTGATGACGGGACGCTATCCGTTTCGGACCAACGTCAGCGTTTGGCCACGTGAACCTTTGATCGAGCCCGATCAAGTCACGCTGGCGTCGCTTGCCAAATCGCAGGGTTATCGGTCCACGATGATCGGCAAGTGGCACTTGGGATTTGAAGAACGTGCCAACGAAACCTACGACCGCCCGTTGTTGGGTGGGCCTGTGGACCGTGGCTTTGACCACTTCTTTGGCATCCGAGCGTCGACCGACATTCCGCCTTACTTCTACATCAACGATCGGAAAGCGGTCCATCCGCCGACGGATCGCATCGAGGCCAACGCCAGCGAAGGATGGTCACCGATTCAAGGTGCGTTCTGGCGTGCCGGCGGTATCGCTCCGAATCTGGAACTGGCCGATGTTTTGCCACACTTCACGGATTTGGCGATCGACACCATCCAGGAACATCCAAACTCTGACGATGCGACGCCAATGATGTTGTATCTGGCCTACCCGGCGCCTCATACACCTTGGCTACCAAGCCCCGAGTTTGCAGGCAAAAGCAAAGTCGACTCTTACGGCGATTTTGTGATGATGGTCGATCACGAAATCGGACGCGTGCTCCGCGCTCTCAAACAGCACGACATGGAACGAAACACGATCGCCATCTTCACCTCAGACAATGGTCCGGTCTGGTACGAGAACGACACGGAACGATTTCAGCATGACTCGGCCGGCGGTTTTCGAGGGATGAAAGCCGACGCCTGGGAGGCTGGGCACCGGATGCCGTTCATCGTTCGCTGGCCAGGTCGCGCCAACACATCCAGCAGCACGGATCATCTGGTTTGCTTCACGGATTTGATGGCCACGTTTGCCGACATTTGGGAAACGGAGCTTCCCCAAAACGCTGGACCGGACAGCCACAGTTTTTTGCCGGCGTTGCTTCAACAGCCATTCCAGCAAGACTCAAAGAGAACCGAATTCGTGATGCGAGCCGGAAGCAAATCCACGATGACGATCCGAGAAGGCGATTGGAAATTGATCACCGAACTGGGTTCTGGCGGTTTTTCCAAACCATCACGCATCCCGCCGAAACCCGGTGGCCCGACCGGTCAACTTTACAACCTGAAGAACGATCCCGCCGAAACCAACAACCTCTACCAAGACCATCCGGACATCGTTCAACGGCTTCAGAAACGCATGAAACAAATCGTCGACGATGGCCGCAGTCGCTGAACTCGACGCTCTTCTGAACAACGCATCCCACCTTTGATTCCCACCTGGTCCCCACATGAAAACCTTCTCTCTCTTTGCCTCCGTAAGTATTCTGTTGTTGGCTTGCTCCGTGCTGTCTTCTCCTTCGGCAACAGCGGCTGAAACCAATGAGGCGGGTCGCCCGAACGTGATCGTGATCATGAGCGACGATCAAGGCGTCGGCGACTACGGCTTCATGGGCAATCCGCTCATCCGCACGCCTTCGCTGGATCAAATGCGAACGCGGAGCGGCTACTTGAGCCGGTTCTATGTCAGCAACGTGTGTGCCCCGACTCGAGCCAGCCTGATGACGGGGCGATACAACTACCGAACGCGTTGCATCGACACGTATGTCGGTCGAGCGATGATGGATCCGGACGAAGTCACGCTGGCAGAACAGCTCAGCGAAGCGGGCTACCAAACCGGCATCTTTGGCAAATGGCACCTGGGTGACAACTATCCCATGCGGCCGATGGACCAAGGGTTCGACGAGAGCCTGATTCACCGGGGTGGCGGCATCGGCCAGCCTTCGGATCCGATTGGAGCCGAAGGAAAGTACACCGACCCGACACTTTTTCACAACGGTGACGAAGTGGCCATGGAAGGTTACTGCACCGACATCTTCTTTGACGCAGCAATTAATTTCGCTCGCAAGCAAACCGAATCGGGAAAACCGTTCTTCAGTTACATCGCCACCAATGCCCCTCACGGCCCGTTCGACGATGTACCACAGGAACTCTACGAGGAATACAAACAAGTCGATTTCTCGCCGATTTTGGTGAACGATCTTCCCGCCAAAAGACGCAGCGCCGAGTTTGACAAGCTGGCTCGGATCTCCGCGATGATCATCAACATCGATCAAAACGTTGGCAAACTTTTCGCGTCCCTCGACAAGCTCGGAATTCGCGAAAATACGATCGTGCTCTACCTCAATGACAACGGCCCCAATTCGCGACGCTATGTCGGCAACATGCGAGGCAACAAAACACAGGTCGATGACGGCGGCATTCGTTCCCCCTTGCTGTTTCATTGGCCCGCGAAAGTGGATGCAAGCGACACCACGGATGTCATGCTGGCTCACATCGATTTGATGCCGACGTTGCTCGATGCTTGTGGAGTCGCGGTTCCGGAATCGGCTGCACTCGATGGCAAGAGTTTTCTGCCATTGCTGACCGGCGAAATGGATGACTCGCAGTGGGAAACGCGATCGATTGCCTTTCAAACTCACCGAGGCAACGTGCCGCAAAAGTTCCATCATTTCGCGATGCACGAACATCCGTGGAAATTGGTGCACCCGAGTGGCTTTGGAAAAGAGCGTTTTGACGGCGAGCCCAAGTTCGAACTGTACAACCTGGAAGAGGATCCCAAGCAGCAAAATGATCTCGCTGACAAACATCCTGAGATCGTTCAGCGGCTCAAAGAGGCTTATTCCAAGTGGTTCGATGATGTCTCCTCGACTCGTCCTGACAACTACGCACCGCCTCGGATCGTCATCGGCACCGAGCATGAACCGCAAACGGTTTTGACACGGCAAGACTGGCGGCACTCCAGCGGCCGTCCCTGGGCGAAGAACTCCACTGGCTTCTGGTTGTTGGACGCTCCAGAAGAGAAACGCTACGAGATCGAATTGATCCTGACCGACAAAGATCATCGTGGAGGAACCGCAACACTTCACTTGAATGATGAGACGCACACCTTCGAAGTCGCACCGGGCGAGCGGCGTGGTCATTTCTTGGAAGCAACGATTCCGGCAGGCCCCCAAACACTGTCGGTGACCTTGGCTGACTCAATCAACGCTGGCGTCCATCAAGTCTTCCTGACGACGCAGGATTGAGGGCTGTCGAAACGATCGCTGCCGCTTGACGACCAATCCATGTGGCACGTCAATTACAATGCTCTTCTTGAGACTCCCTCCCCACTGCCCACCGTGTTTCGTGCAAGCGACCGTCATGACTCGATTGATTTTGAACTCTCTTTGCGTCGCCGTTTTCCTCGCGTCGTTGACCAAAGCTGCACCGCGTGGATTTGCGCAGTGGCCGGATCGACATGGGCCGAATCTCAACGGGGTGATCGCTGACGCTGATGCCGAGCGACTGCCGATTCACTGGACGGATACCAAGAACGTTGCCTGGAAGGCTCCTTTGCACGATGAAGGTCACTCGACGCCGGTGATCAGCGACGGAAAGGTTTGGCTGACGACAGCAGCCAAGGATGGAAAGCAGCAATTTGTCATCGCGATCGATGAGCAAACTGGCGAGATCCTTCACGACAAATTGCTCTTTGAAAACGAGGAAGTCGAAGAACTCGGCGGTGCTCGCGGATTCAACAACTACGCGGCACCAAGTTGTGTGCTGGGACCGGGAGCCGTTTACGTTCACTTCGGCAGCTATGGAACCGCGAGGCTGGATGCGAAGACCGCTGAAGTGATTTGGCAACGACGCGATTTGCCGTGCCAGCATTTTCGAGGACCAGGTTCCTCGCCCGTTTTGTACGACGACAAATTGGTGCTGACCTTTGACGGCGTTGACCAGCAATACACCACTGCACTCGATGCCGAAACCGGCAAGGCTCTCTGGCGAACCGATCGCAGCACCGACTACGAAGACCTGGGTGACGACGGAAAACCACTGCGTGACGGGGACATGCGGAAAGCCTACTGCACACCCGCGATCGTCCAAGTTGGCGAGCAAACGCAAGTTCTCTCCGTCGGTGCTCGAGCGATGCAGAGCTACGATCTTGAAACCGGCAAAGAACTTTGGACGCTGCGACACAACAGCTACAACGCTGGCATTCGGCCGCTGTGGTTGCCAGAAAAGAAGCTCGCGATCATCAACACTGGTTCCCGCGGTGCACAGCTTGTCGCGGTTCGGCTGGATGAGTCCACCCAAGGTGACGTCACGGACTCGCACGTCGAATGGGTGCGTGAACGCGGCAACCCTCGTTTCGCCAAACCGATCGAGCACGACGGACTGATCTTCCAAGTCACCGACAACGGTGTGTTGTCGTGCATCGATGTGAACAACGGGGAGGAACTTTGGAAGAAACGTATTTCCGGCGACTACTTGGCGTCGCCGATTCTCGCTGGTGATCGACTGTACTTCTTCAACCAAAGTGGACTCGGAACAGTCGTGAAGGCTCAGCGAGAACCCGAGATCATCGCAACCAACGACGTGCCAGAGATGGCGACCTCCGCATGCCCTGCCGTCTCCAACGGCGCGATCTTCGTTCGCGGAAAAAAGTTCCTGTTCAAGATCCAAGCCCCCTGAACAATCGCGTAGCCGACAGTGGCCCTCTGTCGGCAAAACAGATCTGCCACGCGATCACATTCGTAGACTCGTGGATTTGTTTCTGGCGGGGATGTCAATCGCTTGCTGCGATTGGTCGCGCTCAGGCCGACTGAGAGCCTCAGTCGGCTACATGGTTGCTGATCGGTGATTGGCGGGCGTTTGTTGATGGTTGCGACGGGATAGGTGGTCCTCTCAAGGCGTCGACTTCATAGGCGACGTTACTGAACTGCCATCGGTGCGTCAGTCGATTCAGGACGGTCCTCCGACCATGAGCAACTACGTAGCCGACAGAGGCCCTCTGTCGGCAAAACAAATCTGCCACGCGATCACATTCGTAGACTCGTGGCCTCGTTTCTGCCGGGGAGGTCAATCGCTTGCAGCGATTGGTGCGCTCAGGCCGACTGAGGGCCTCAGTCGGCTACAGGGTTGCTGGTCGGTGATTGGCGAGGGTTTGTTGATGGGTAGCGCGAGATGGTTGAGCATCTCAAGGCGTTGACTTGATCGGCGACGTTGCAGAACTGCGATTCGGTGTGGTCTGTCGATTCTGGGCGGGCCTCCGACCATGAGCAACCACGTAGCCGACAGAGACCCTCTGTCGGCAAAACAGATCTGCCACGCGATCACATTCGGAGGCAAATGGCCTTGTTTCTGTCGGGGAGGTCAATCGCTTGCAGCGATTGGTGCGTTCAGGCCGACTGAGGGCCTCAGTCGGCTACATGCTCCGTTGCTAAAGCGAGATTTGCTCTGGAGACTTGCGCTCGGTGGTGGCTACTTCGATATACTGGAATCCACGATGGAAACCAGGCGTTGCACGTGGCCTGGAGGTCTTGCCTCTCTTTTCTTTTGTTTGACCGGGATTCATGCGATTCACGATCTTTTTGCTGCTGCTCGCGGTCACGGCTCTCTCTACTTTGCAGGCACGCGAATGGACCGATGCGACTGGCAAGTATCGCATCGAAGCGAAGTTGGTGGTCGTCCACGGCGACAAAGTTGTCCTGGAACGTCCCGATGGAAAAATCATCAGCATCCCCGTCGCGAAACTGAGTGACGAGGACCAGACCTTCCTGAAAGAATTGGCCGCGAAAAAAGCTGGTCCAAGTTCCGTAAGCGATCGTCCCGCCGACACCAAGGCATCCGCGGCGATGTCGAATTCGGCGTCCGCGCTGGACATGTCTCCCGAGCAGCTCGCGGCTCAAACCAAAATTCTTCTACAAGATGCTTGCCATCGCTGCCACGGCGAAGATGGAACGAGCGAAGGTGGTTTCAACTTTGTCGTCAATCTCGGAAAGCTTGCCGAAACCATTGCGGAACCCGGAGAAGACTCGTTGCTGATCGAACGCATTCAAGCGGATGACGACAGCGTGATGCCCCCGGGCGGCGAAGAGCCACGACTGAGTCCACGGGACATCCAAGTCATCCAAGAATGGATCGCCGCGGGATCACCTGCGATCAATGACGAACCCGAGCGACCGTTCGTCAGCAATGACCAAGTCGTGGCATTGATCGATCAAGACTTGCAACAACAGCCTGAGCGATCGCAACGGTTCATGCGGTACTTCACGCTGACGCATTTGTACAACTCCGGCATCAGCGAAGACGAACTGCAAACCTACCGAAACGCGTTCGCGAAACTTCTGAATAGTCTTTCGTGGAATTCAGATTTGATCATTCCCGAGGCGATTGATCCCGCTCGCACGATCTTTCGGCTCGACATGCGAACGGTCCATTGGACTCAAACAATTTGGAAGTCAATCGAAGACGCAAACCCATACTTTCTTCCACCTCGATCGCCGGAGGCAAAGTCATGCTTCGAACGGACCGAAACCGAGATGCCGTTCGTTCGCGTGGACTGGTTCGTTTTCGCCGCGTCGAAACCACCGCTCTATCACAGCGTGCTGAACCTGCCGGAAACGGACGCTGACCTGGAAAACATGCTGCGCGTCAATGTGCAGGCCAACATCAACCAAGAGATGGCCATTCGAGCCGCCTTCAACCGATCGGGTGTCTCCCAGAACAATCGTTTGATTGAGTGGCACAAGTCTCCCTACGGTTCTTATTGGAAGAGCTACGATTTTGCCAGCAACACGGGGCGTCAAAACCTCTTTGAGTATCCGCTCGGTCCGAGCCATCGTCGTGATTCCTTCCAGCACGATGGTGGGGAAATCATCTTCACGCTTCCAAACGGTTTACAAGGCTATCTGTTGACGGATGAGCAAGGACTTCGCATTGACCAAGGTCCGACACAAATCGTCAGCGATCCGAAGCAACCAGACCGCACGGTGACCAACGGGGTGTCTTGTATGTCGTGCCACTACGCCGGCATGATCCCCAAACGAGACGAAGTCGGACCGGCAGTTCAAGCCAACCGATCCGCGTTTGATGATGCCGACGACATTTTGGCTCTCTATCGTGAGGCCAGCGATATGGATCGCATCATGGATCAGGATGCGAAGCGGTTCGCCGATGCACTGGACGATTTGGGAATCACAACGCTCAGTCGCAGCGGCGAATCCATCTCTGCCATGTCATCTCGATTCATCCAAGACATTGATTTGGAACAAGTCGCCTGTGAATTTGGTTTGCAGGTGGAGGAGTTCCTGGAACGAATGCAAGGAGCGTCTCGTGTGGCGAGAATTTTTAGTTCGCTTCAGATCAGCGGCGGCACGATTAAGCGAGATGTCTTCAAAGAAATGTTTGCCGACGCGTGCGTGGACTTGCAGTTGATTGAAGCTCACGAAGTGCACCGACCCAACCGATCAAGCTCTTCTGTCGCGGCGACGTCCAATGCTCGTTCCGGTTCATCGCCTGTCGCGAAAGCTTCGATGAACTCCGCCGGTGCTCGAAATTCGAAGATGTCTTCCGGCCATTCACCGAATCGAACGACCGCACCGATGAAGGTGGGGTCCAAGCTGTCGCCGATCGCCAAGTTTTCGGATCTCAGTTGGGGAGTGAAATCCCTCGCGATTCATCCCAATCAAAATGTTGTGGCCGCAGGACGCCCCGACCGAAAGATCACGTTGTTTGATTTTGATCACGAAGGCGTTTTGGGCGAATTGACCGGATTGGACATGCTTCAGGCGGTGACGGCGTGTGCCTTCACTCCCGATGGAAATCACTTGGTCGCTGGCGGCAGCACGGGGCACATCGTGGTTTACTCCGTCACCGAAAAGGGGCTGCTTCGCCCGTCAGGGCAATTCCCAGGTCACAACGGAGAGATCCATTGCATCGACATCTCATCGTCGGGCCGGTACGCATTGACTGGCGATGCCAAAAAGGTCGCTCGGTGTTGGGAAATCGCGACGGGAAAAGAGCTTTCGATGATCGGTGATTTCGAAGGCCCGGTGAAGGCTGTGCATATTTCGGCGGACGAACGAACGATGCTTGCAACCGATGGAGCCACGTTGGTCGAAGCTGACATACGGACCGGCGACCCGATTAGCCAGCGTCCACTGAATCGATCTTGGGCGTCGGGGCAGTCGGCCGCGTTCTCGCCCGATGGCACTTGGCTCGCCGTGGCCGACACGTACAACATCCGGGTTTGGAACCTGAACACGTTCCGAGAACTGATGCCTTTGATTGGCAGTGAAACGTTGTGGTCCATGCGTTTCGCGCCCGACAATCAACACTTGTTTGCGGGCGGAAGCGGAAAGGTTGATGTCTGGGAATTCCAGCGCAACGCGAGGCTTCAGCGTCAATCCATTCACCGAGGTTACGTTCATTCGCTCGCTGTGTCCGCAGACGGAAGCCACTTCGCCGCGGTTGGTAGCATCGGTGGTTCGCTCGAAGTCTTTTCTCGCAACGAGTGACTCAGGCATCCATCAGGTGCGACTCATCTCACGCTGCAACCAAGCTCGCGCGTAGGCCCAATTGCGTTTGGTGGTTCTTGCGGAGGTACCGAGGATCTCAGCGGTCTCTTCGATGGTCAGCCCAGTGAAGTAGCGAAGTTCGACCAGCTTGGCCAACGCAGGATCTTCGCCGCCCAACTTGTTCAACGCTTCATCCAGAGTCAACAGTTCGTCGATGTCATCGGAATCTACGGATGCAACATCGTTGTTCAATTCGCGACGGACCAGGTCTCCACCTCGTTTTGCACGCTTCTTGCTGCGAGCATTCTCGATCAGAATCCGCCGCATTGCTTCCGCGGCGGCGGCAAAGAAGTGGCCTCGTCCGTCCCAATGCTGCGAGTCACTCCCGCCGACCAATCGCAGGAACGCTTCATGGACAAGTGCCGTTGGCTGCAATGTGTGCCCCGGCTTTTCGTGGTTCATTCGGCTCGAAGCCAAACGACGCAATTCGTCATAAACCAACGGCAGCAAATCCCCCGCCGCGTTGGGATCGCCTTCATCGATGGCCGTTAAGATTCGTGTGATATCGCGATTCATCGGTCTCATCATAACCGATCAATCCAGTTTGCAATCCTTCTCCGGCTCGCGGACCAACGATCAAACGTAACGATCGATGACGAAACCACCTTCATCAATGTCACCGGCCAATGACCGCGAAAAGGCTTCTGTGTCGACGCTGTTTTCTTCCAGCACACTGGCCAACGCCGCGCGAATTTCATCGGTGGTCGCGTTGCCATCGGAATCTGCGGCGAGCTGTTCCAACGAGTCAATGATTTGACTCACCAACTCATCGGCCGACGCTTCCTCGACGCCAACCGAGAGCAACGCCGATTCAATGGAGCTTGCTGAACTGTCGTCTTTCGGCGGTGGCGGTGGTCCCTGAGGGCGTCCGCCACCGGATGGTCCGTTGGCCCGGAGTGCTTGTTCGACTTCGGCCGAGTCGATCCCGTTTGCATCCAAGACTTCTTCCACCACCGACCGAAACGCTTGGCTTTGGTTGCCATCGGACGACTCCGATTGCAGCTCCGAAATGGCATCGTCGATTTGGGCCAGCACTTTGGTGGCGGTTGTGTCATCCACCCCAACGCTCTGCAACGCACTTGCCAACTGCTCTTCGCTCGGTGGCGGTGGGCCTTGCCTGCGAGCCTGAGTAGAAGAACTCTGAGCTGAGAGGCTTTGGGTGCTAACGGAGGAGGTGAGACCGGAAAGATTCATCGGATGGGATCCTTCAATGGAGAGCCTTGATATCACGCAAACACTTCGCGTTTTCATCAGGTAGGCAACACCGATGTCGGTGCGGCAGCAGTGAACTCTTGGCCTATTTTTGCCGAAAGGCCAACGATTTCCCGATGTTTTTCGACATTGGCACAATTCTCAAAAAAAGCTTTGAAAGCGTGTCCCTATGCGGCTCGCATTGACGCATTAGTTCTTCGGCAAACGTTTTTTCGATGCCTCATCTGACCTTTTGAGTGCGAATGGTGAGGTCAAAGTTCCCTTCTCAGAAGGTCGCTCTTCGAACGACCGGCGACCAGCCTTTTGGCGTATCGCACAGACTCGCTCGTGCCCCTCCTTCTCTTCTCTTCCAAGGTCCAATCGTGAATCGAACATTGCAATGCCTCGTCGTGGCGGGAATGATTTCCATTCCCAATCCTCTTGCTGCCCAGCCTCCCGGACGCGGTGGCCAAGGTGGAATGAATGGTCGCGGTGGTCCACCACCTGAAATGATTTACCAACTCTTCACCACCGCGGATGCGAACAACGATGGAAGCGTCACGAAGGCAGAGTTGATGGCGGTGATGCAAAACCAAAGTCGCGGCAATCAACTTGGTCGAGGTGGGCCGCCACCGATGAACGGTGACCTTCGACCGGGCAATCCCGGTGGTGATCAACCACCGCAAGGTGAACGCGGTGGACAGCACGGACCGCCACCCGAGCCTGGCCAGGTCTTGCCAGATCCGGTTGCACAGTCACTGAACTTGAACGAGCGTCAATCTCGTCAGCTTGCCGCGTTGCAAGCCGAAGTCGATCGACGACTCGCCGCGATTCTGACGGACGAGCAACAGACCCAACTTCGTTCCGCGCGTCCGCCTCAAGGGCCCAACCCGATGGAAGCCGGTGGCGACGCTCGTCTCAACCAACGACCACAGCGCCCTCAGTGATGAACCACAACAACATCAAACGCTTAAGCAAAAGCATTCGAGCGTCGTTTGGATGGACGGCTGGCAACCAAAGTTTGCCAGCCAACTCCTCATCGCTGCCGCAACTTGCCGCCGTGAAAAACCGGTTGTGGCTGGCGTCTCCGATCTTGTTCTTGCTGGGTTCTGCTGGATTGGTGATGGCCCAGCAACATTCGCCTTCGCGATTGCCAGACATCAACCCGATGCGTGGCGAGTCGGGGGCGGCAACCAGCGGAGTGCCGCTCGACTTGCGTGATGCTTCCCGACCGCTCGTAAGAAACGATTTGCCGCTACGATTGTTTCATGACCAATCCGACTGAACGAGCGATTTTCCTACAGGCCATCGAGGAAGAGAATCCTGACGAGCGGATGGCGTACTTGGATTCGGCCTGCGGAAGCGATGCGGTGCTTCGAAAGACGATCGAAGAACTGCTCGCCGCTCATGAACAGCCCGCTGCTTTGTTGGACCATCCAATCGGCGCCGACCGCAGCCTTCCATCTTTTGCAGAACCCGTCCCGGTTGAACTTGCCGAACATATCGGCATGCAAATCGGAACGTACACGCTCCGTGAACAAATTGGCGAAGGTGGGTTTGGGCTGGTCTTTGTCGCGGAACAAGAACATCCGGTCCGCCGGCGTGTGGCGCTGAAGATTGTCAAACCGGGCGTTGGATCAAAAGAGGTGATCGCTAGGTTCGAGGCCGAACGACAAGCGGTCGCGTTGATGAATCATCCCAATATCGCCCAGGTTTTCGATGCGGGAGTGACCGCCGATTACCGGCCCTACTTCGTCATGGAATTGGTGCGGGGATTGCCCATCACCGAGTTCTGCGACGAGAAACAGATGGACGTTCGCGAACGTCTGAATCTGATGATCGATGTGTGTTCCGCCGTCCATCACGCTCATCAAAAAGGTGTCATTCACCGAGACATCAAACCATCCAACGTTATGGTGACGCTGCACGACGACCGAGCGGTCGCGAAAGTGATTGACTTTGGTGTGGCCAAAGCGCTCGATCAAAAGCTGACGGACAAAACGGTTTACACGCGATTCTTTTCGATGATCGGAACGCCGCTTTATATGAGTCCCGAACAAGCCGAGATGAGCAGCCTGGACGTCGATACCCGCAGCGACATCTATTCGCTCGGCGTTTTGATGTATGAGTTGCTGGTGGGTGCTACGCCTTTCGATCGCGGCCGTTTGGATTCCGTCGGTCTAGACGAAATGCGGCGAATCATTCGCGAAGAAGAGCCACCACGCCCCAGCACCCGGTTGTCGACATTGACCGCGGAACGCATTCGCAGTTTGGGTCTTCAACACGGCGGGGCTGGCACATCTCAATCACGAAGCTTGAGTTCCGATCTGCGAGGCGACTTGGACTGGATCGTGATGAAGGCATTGGAAAAAGACCGCACGCGGCGATACGATTCCGCGGCATCATTGGCTGATGACATTCGCCACTACCTCCATGGCGAACCGGTCACCGCCAGACCGCCCAGCAAGTTTTATCGATTCCAGAAGTTCGCTCGCCGCAATCGCGTCGCCATCGGCACCGCCACCCTGGTCAGCTGCACGTTGATACTGGGCACCGCCGCGAGTCTTTGGCAAATGTCGGAGGCAATTCGAGAACGCAACGCGAAGGACGAAGCACTTCGCGATGCGATGGTCGCGAAAACAGAGGCAATCGCCGCGAAACAGAAAGTCGAACGATTCGCGGAAGGATTGAAGGTTGCCAACGAATTGGTCGCCAGCGGCCAAACGCACGCCAACTCAGGACAGTGGAAAGAAGCCGCTCGCGATTTTGACGCCGCGGTTGAAATCCAACCCAGCTACGACTTGCCGCGTGTTCAACGAGCCCAACTGTTTTCTCGATTGCGTCTTTGGCCAGAAGCCGCCCAAGACTACGCGATCGCACTCGCCACTGGCGCGCGAACGTCTCAACCGCAGTGGTGGGGCGTCCCCGCGTTGTTTCTCTATCAGGGATACACCGACGAATACCGTCAGTTGGCAGAGCAATACCAAGCGCAACTGCTGAAAGAGCCGGAGCAGCCCCATTGGTTACTCATTCGTGGCTTGGCGGCAAGCGATGCGACGGAATCGTCAATCGATCGCAAAGCCATTTCGGATCTAGCCCACGTCTGGTTGTGGCAACGCGAATTTGGACCGCCACCGCGTGACGATCGGTCTCGCCAATCGAGTGATCGTCGAAAGCGAGACTATCTTGGACGACTCCCACCGACCGAAGATTCCCCGTTGAGCGTTTGCCAATACAGCACCGGCTTGGCTGAACTTCGAAACGGCGAATACAAGTCCGCTGCCGAACAGTTTTTGGAAGCTGCGGACGATCATCGTTGGCCAGCAAGATACATCGTCGATTCGCCGCTGGCTCTTGCCTATTACCACCAAGGCAACTCGGAACTCGCCCAACAAACCCTGGAACGTGCCACGGAAAACCTCACGCAGCGACTCGAGGAATTGCAACGACCAAACCAAATGGCTCACTCGTCGCCTTGGTTTGATTTGATCGAAGCACTGCTTCTGCACGAAGAGGCGTGCCGGACCATTACCGACACGCCCTCAACGCTACGTCCCCAGCTCGATCAACTTCGGCAAGCATCGCTGAAGCTGATCAAACCACGCTAAACATTCGCCGTTCACACCAAGACGGCAAAGTCCATCCCGCGTAGTGACTCCTCGCCGTTGCTGACTTGCACGTTGAGCGAACCACTGCCAAGCACGGTGTACTCTTCCGAGGTTGCCATCTGGATGGTGTACGCTCCGGACTGAGAGATGTCGTTGAAACGGTAATTCCCACGTTCGTCCGTGATCGCCGTGTCCACCACTTCGCCATCGCTGTCCAGCAGCTCCACCACCACTCCGACCATTGGTTCGGGGCCACGGTCATCCCGACGATCGCGTTGACCAGACCGGTTGCCGGACTGATCGCGAGCCAACAAATCCACATCCGAATCGGGCACAATTCCGGACTCTCCATCTCCCAGAAGCTGCCCACGGTTGTTGTTTTCTGTCGCCACAGGCTGCTCAGCAACCACCGAACCGGTGATCGTTGGCGAGAAGAAGAACACGCTCTCCTGCAACGAATCAATGTTGGTATTGCGAGCGATGATGTCCCCCAGCGAAGTGTCTTCGATCTCACGAATCTCGCGATCCGTCATTGTGTTTTCGTACCAGAACCGATCTCCATCGCGAAGTCGCTCGAACTGATCCGCGATAATAGCCGTCGCGGTTTCGCCTAGCGATCCATCCTCCGTGTGATCTTCCGCCAACACACCAACCCACAGGTCGATGTTGTTCACATCTCCGTACAAGGCTTCCAAATTGGCAGCAACGTCAGCATCACTGGTGATTTGGTCGAACGACTCCACGGCGTCCAATCCGTACGCCACTCGAGTCGAATTGAAATCCGCCAACCCGTGATCGCGGCCACGTTGGATGTTGAGTGACACCAGATCAAACCCACCGGCTCCGGGAGGCCCGAACAAGAAATTCCGAAGGCTATCGACTACTTCCAAATCCACTTCTTGTGACAAGGTCGACGCGGCGTATTTCAACAGGGGATCGATCCCCGTGTCTTCCAACAAGCCCGGCTGGAAGAAAGCATTGGCGAGGGCAATCGAATCGGCCATCTCGTTGCCGTCATCGTCCACGAACCGGAACTCGTCATTCAGCGTCGTGTGACCGAACCTGAATGCGGCGGTTGAGAATTCATTGGCAATGGACGGGTCCACGGTTGAGTCATACCCGGTGTATTGCGAGATCGCATTTTCACCCAACAACGCGGGCAAGTATTCGTTCAGCGTGATCGACTGCATCTCCGCAATCACGGTTGCTCGAGCCTGCTGGTAGATTTCCTCATCGCTGAGCGAAGGATTGTCGGCAGAGATTTCATCCGCCAATCGGTTGTGTTCACGCAAGAACAAAGCATGCATGGATGTCAGCACAACGTTTTCGGCTGCACGGATGTCGCCAGCGAGCAGCCCATCGTTTTCATCCGTTGGCAACAAGCCGTCATCGGTTATCAGCAAACGTCCACCGACGAACTCACGCAGAGCATCGGCGGTTTCTTGATCGCTTCCATAAACCTGTGAACCATCAATCCAAGCCGTGATCGCATTGACTTGTTCGGCGGGATTGTCGACGGACGTTCCTGTTCCTTCCGCGAATTCAGACCGTGTCAAACCAATGGTGGCTTCGCCCGTGTTGAAGGGATCGAAGAATGCGTCGCCCTCAGGAACTTCGATGTCAAAGGATTCACCATCTGCGTCAGGCGACAAAGACAGATCGATGTCATGATCGATGAATTGACCCCACGCGAAAACAAATGAACTCAGGTCTCGATCGTTTGAGGTTCCCTCCGGGTCAGCCGCCGCCAACGCATTGCTAATCTCTCGAGCACTTGGTCGGTCTTCACCTCCGGGTTCAGAGATTCCGTCGGCATAGTCATTCTCAGCGACACGCAGCAACTCGGTGACAGTGGATCCAAGTTCGGGGTTTTCCACGTTGTTGCCAGTTCCATCGATCGATCGAACTTCGTCGGCAACCGAATCCGTTTCATCGGGATTGTCAGGACGATCTTTCGGCTGATCATGATCGCCGCGAGAGTCTCGATCACGGTTGAGCCGGTTGATTACCATCAACGCATCAATCGCTGTGTCACGACCATCGTTGTTGACATCCGTCATCCGCCCGCGGGATGGACGGGAGTTGTTGACGCGTTGGCCTTCCGCCCCCGCACCATCGGCTCCCTGCAACTGCGAACTGAATCCACTCAACCCATCACTGTTCATCTGATTGATGATCGCCAAGGCGTCGATCGCAGATACCTGTCCGTCTTCGTTGACGTCTTCTGGAAAAGCTTCGTTGTGAAATAGATTGGCGGCCAGTAATTTCCTCGTTTCCAACGTTTCCGATCGTAGTCGACGCCGCTGCGATCGACGCCGCCGATTCTTTGAACGAGATGATTGGTGGCCTCCGATCCAACGATTCCAGAACTTTGTCATCGCGACACCCGTGCGGTTTTCAGAAGAGAAGAGAGAAGGGCAAGCCGCGTCAGCCAAAAGCGACACGTCTCTCTTTACAGGTACGATTCGCTGCACAAAGCGCAACACTTCGGCCGAGAAAACCACCACAAATTCCGACCGACATTTTCTTGTTGCAAAATCCTTCGAAATCGCCCCCGGTTTTTTGGCCCGGTCGACCCGCCGATGACGCATTGGGTTTCAGCAGAGTCTGAATCCGATCCAACACCGAGCCGCCCCATGTCCACTCACACACTCGATCTGTCTTCCACAGACTGCTCCGTCGAGCGACGCATCAATGAAGTTCGCCAAGGAAATCGTCAGTCATTGGGCGACTTGCTGCAGCTGTATCAGAACTACCTGAGCCTTTTGGCGCAGGCTCAAATTGACGGTCGACTTCGTCGACGCATGAGCAGCTCCGATCTGGTCCAAGAATCCCTGTTGGCCGCGCATCGCGACTTCGATCAATTCCGAGGCAAGACCGAAGGAGAATGGTTGGCTTGGTTACGACAAATCCTCAGCAATTGCCTGAGCCATGCCATCGAAAGACACTTCCACGCGAAAAAGCGTGACCTTCGCCGCGAAGTCGCATTGGAATCGATGACCAAACGACTTGATGACAGCATGGCGAGGCTGTCTCATTTTGTCGCCGCCAAGGGCAACACGCCCAGCGAAGACATGCACCAACGCGAGATGGCGGATGCGTTGTCGCTTCAACTGTCAAAGCTCAAAGACAAATACCGAGACGTGATCGTCTACCGCAATTTGCAAGGCTTGTCGTTTGAAGAGATTGGCAGCTTGATGGATATGAAAACCGGGACCGCTCGAATGACCTGGGTTCGTGCCATCGCGAAATTAAAAGAAGTTGCCGCACCGGATGGTCAATGAAACATCTGCCACTTGTTTGACGACGAGACCCTCACCCTCCTCAACTTCTCAGAAGGCTTCCCCATGCCTCGATTCCTGCTCGTTTTCGTTTGCCTGCTCGCGACCCTGAATCAAGCCCAAGCTAGCGATTGGCCCGAGTTCCTCGGCCCCGGCGGAACCGCTCACTCCACCGAAGTCGTTCCAACGACATGGAACGAATCGGACAACTTGACGTGGAAGGTGAACTTGCCGGGCAGTGGATCCTCCAGCCCGATCATTGTCGGCGACCGGATCATTGTGACGTGTTATGTCGCCGAGGGGACGACACCCCAGCGACAAGTGTTGTGCTTCGACAAAAACACGGGCGAGCAACTTTGGTCCGCAGACTTTCCAATTGATTACCGCGAAGACGGTTACCAGGGCTACATCACCGAACATGGTTATGCCAGCAACACCCCGGTGACCGACGGAGAGAACGTCTTTGTGTTTCTCGGCAAAGGCGGTGTTCACTGCCTCGATTTGAACGGCCGGAAGGCTTGGAGCGTGGACGTTGGAAAGGAATCGAGCAATCGGCGATGGGGCTCAGCAGCCAGTTTGGTCTTGTTTGAGAACATGGTCATCATGAACGCAGCGGAAGAATCGAAGGCGATCATGGCGTTGGACAAAAACACCGGCAAAGTAGTTTGGCGTCAAGAAGCCGGTATGCTCGAGTTGACCTACGGGACACCTCGAGTGGTATCGACCGGCGATGGCAACGCCGAATTGGTCATCAGCGTGCCTTCCGAAATTTGGTCGTTGAATCCGAGAACCGGCAAACTGAATTGGTTCGCTGAATCTCCAATGACCGGCAATGTGTCGCCCTCGGTCATCGTCGATGGTGACACCGTTTATAGCTTTGGTGGATACCGAGCATCCGGCAGCATCGCGGTTCGAGTTGGTGGTGATGATGACGTGACGGATTCCCATGTGGCTTGGACGAACCGATCGAGTTCCTACGTCGCCACGCCGTTGCTGCACGAAGACCAGTTCTACTGGATCGACGACCGCGGGATTGCGTATTTCACTTCATCCAAAGACGGCGAGGTCATCTATCGTGAACGGGTGAACAACCTGGAAAGCGGACGGCCCGTCTACGCCTCCCCGATTCTGATCGGTGACCACGTCTATGTCGTCACTCGCCGAAGCGGAACCTTGGTCTATCGACCGGGCGATTCGTTCGCGCCGATCGCACAAAACAAGTTTGAATTCGATGACTCGGACTTCAACGCGTCTCCCGCCGTCTCAGATGGCAAACTCTATCTACGAAGCGACCAAGCACTCTATTGCGTTTCGAAAAACGACTAGCTTCTCTTTCGGTCGTCGCTCTTCGTTTGACCGCATCCGCTCAAAAACGCTGATCCTCCTCAGCGTTTTCCGCGTTAGCCTTCCGACCAGAAGTTTGCTGCAGAGTAGGATATATGTCTGAAATTCACAAACTGGTAGCATTCAGCACAGGCACGATTGTTCGTCACCTTCCTGGCGAACGAAGTAGATTGGCGGCATGCAAAACGAGAGCCGATGATGGGGGAAGATCGATCCGCGATTCTGGTCGCCGAAAGCAATGATCAACGTCGAGTGCACCTGGAACAGGTCCTCAGTCGCCGTCACGGTGTGGTCGCGGTGGAGGATGGAAAATCGGCTTGGGTACGACTGACTCAAGGACGCTTTGACGCCGTCGTTGCCGGTTTCGATCTTCGCGAAGTTTCTGGTGTGAATCTGCTCGCCCAGACTCGTGCCCACGCAGAACTTCGCGGCGTTCCGTTTGTCTTGGTCGCTGGTGAAGCCACCTCGATTGATCCGACGACCTGGCAGCAAGTCTTCGAGTTTGAACGGAGCGACATTCAGTGCTGTCCGATCAACGACCACGAACTGTTGGCTCGCGTTGACTCAATCATCCGACGAGCAAGGGTGAAGAACGAATCCGCCGACATGCTGCAGCGTCAAAAGTCCCGTTTGCAGGTTGCCCTGCAGGCTTCGCGAATGGTTGCTGTCGAATGGGACATCGCGGCGGACACAGTTCTCTATTCCGAAAACGCGATTGAGATCTTCGGAATCAAATCGCTGTCCGATCACGCGACCGGGCGAACCGCTCGAGATCTTGTTCATCCGGACGATATCGATACGGTGGAGAAAATTATCCGCAGCACGCTGCAAGGTTCTCGCGAATTCCAGGTGCAGTTTCGTGTTATTCGGCCTGACAATGGCGAAGTCGTATGGATCGAGGAACGCGGCTATGTCGCGGCTGACGCCTTTGGAAAACCAACCAAATTGATTGCGGTCGCCGTTGACATTACCGCGAGACGAAATGCCGAACAAGCGATCCAAGAACGAGAGCACTACCTGCGAGCGATCTTCGACACGACGCCTGAGTGCATCAAGGTTGTGAGGTCAGACGGTACGCTGACGCAAATGAATGCCGCCGGCCTGAAGATGATCGAAGCTGTCCCGGAGACTGATGTCGCTGGCAATTCGGTTTACAAGTTGATCGCCCCCGAGTTCCTCGATCGTTTTCGCGAATTCAACGAACGCGTGTGTGATGGTCACAGCGGTGTGATGGAATTCGACATCATTGGTCTGCGAGGCAGTCGGCGACACATGGAAACTCATGCGGTGCCGCTGTCGCTGACCAATGGCGAAACCGTTCAGTTGGCGGTCACGCGCGACATCACCGAACGCAAACGATCCGAAGCCACCCTTCGCGAAAACGAACGACGCTTCCGAGCGCTGACGCAGGCGACATCCGACATCGTGTTTCGAATGAACGCGGATTGGAGCGAGATGGGTATGCTGGAAGGGCGTGCCTTTATCGACAGCACCACCGAACCCAGTCGCTCATGGCTGGATCACTACATTCATCCGGACGACCAAACCGAGGTTCGAAAAGCGGTTCAAGATTCGGTCGAGAAGCGATCGCTCTACGAACTGGAACACCGCGTCATTCGGATCGATGGAACACTCGGGTGGATACACAGTCGAGCGGTCCCCATCTTGGACGACGCGGGCAACGTCATTGAGTGGTTTGGCGCCGGCACTGATGTGACCGAAAGAAGACAGAGCGAAGAGTTTCAGCACCGCGCCACGCAAACGCTGCTCACCGTGATCGAGCAATCCCCGTTGGGAATTTACTTGGTCGACGGCGACTTCAAGATCGCTCAAGTGAGCTTGGGAGCAGGGCCGGCATTTCAAAACGTCCAACCGGTTCTTGGTCGTGACTTCGAGGAAGTCATGCACACGATCTGGCCTCCGAAATTCGCGAATGAAGCGGTGCGCATTTTCCGGCACACACTGAAAACCGGCGAACCGTATGTCTCGCCCGGACTGACCGAAAAACGCAAGGACTTAGGCGAAACCGAATCTTACGAGTGGCAAGTCAACCGCATCACCTTGGCCGACGGCAGCTACGGCGTGGTTTGCTATTTCTTCGATTCCACACGTCTGCAACAAGCCGCGGATGCCTTGCGAGAGAGCGAGGTGCGATTTCGGATGCTCGCCGACAACATGACGCAATTGGCGTGGACTTGTCACCATCTTGGTGAGTGCAATTGGTACAACCAACGCTGGTACGAATACACCGGTCGCACTTTTGAGGAAATGCAAGGTTGGGGATGGCGACAAATCCATCATCCCGACCATGTCGATCGCGTGGTCGAAAAAATCCAGCGTGCTGCAAACGCCGGCGAGATTTGGGAAGACACCTTTCCGCTCAAAGGGAAAGACGGTCAGTACCGTTGGTTCCTTTCTCGCGCCGTCCCCATTCGTGACGAAGAAGGCAAGATCGTGCGATGGTTCGGTACCAACACCGACGTCAACGAGTTGCGTGAAACGCAGCAATTGCTCCATGACGCCGATCGTCGTAAAGACGAATTCTTGGCCATGCTCGCTCACGAGCTACGCAATCCCCTGGCTCCGATCCGAAGCGGATTGGACCTTCTCGCGATCGCGGATGATGACGAACACCGCGACGTGGTTCGAGTGATGCAGGAACAGGTAACCCACGTCGTGCGTCTGGTCGATGACCTCCTCGATGTTTCGCGAATCATGCGAGGCAAAGTCGAACTTCGCAAGGAACGCATTGAGTTTCAATCAACGGTTCGAAAAGCGATCGATGCCGTTCAAGACGTGATTGAATCTCACGGGCATTCGCTCTCGATCACTCTTCCGGAAGAAACGGTTTGGTTGGAGGCGGATCCGGTTCGCATCGTTCAGGTGCTCGAAAACCTTCTCAGCAACGCGACCAAGTACATGGACGGAAGCGGAGCGATCGAGTTATCCGCGTTCGTGAAAGATGATTCTTTGTTCATTCAGATCAAAGACGAAGGGATCGGCATCGATCAGGAATTCCTACCGAATGTCTTCGAGTTGTTTGCCCAATCCGATCGCTCACTCGACCGTTCCAAGGGCGGCCTGGGAATTGGACTGACTCTCGTCAAACAACTGCTAGAGATGCACGGCGGAAACATTCACGCTGAAAGCGATGGGCTCGGCAAAGGCAGCAGCTTTCACATCGAACTTCCCATCGCGTCGCCGTCTGAACCCAAAGACGTTCCGATGGAACTGGAAAGCGACGGCCAAGCACGCCGAATCGCGGTGATTGATGACAATCGGGGCGCGGTCTTACTTCTCTCGAAACTGTTTGAAAAACTTGGTGCTCACGAGGTTCACACCGCCAACGATGGCGAAGCAGCACTGGAACTGATTCGAAAAGTCCATCCTGAGATCGTCCTGTTGGACATTGGGTTGCCTGGACTGAGCGGCTATGAAGTTGCCGCTGCAATCCGGGAAGACTCTCAGTTCGATGACATCTTGATGGTGGCCCTGACCGGGTATGGGCAGGACCAAGATCGTTTGAAAAGCAAGACAGCAGGCTTTGACGAGCATTTGGTCAAGCCACCGTCGATTGATCAAATGCGATTTGTGTTGGCACACCCAAAGCTCAAACAATCCGGCCGGGGCGGCCAACCCTAACGGGACCACGCCACTGTGAATGAGATTCACCACAAGATGGCGGCAATTCCAATCGCATCAGCCGTCCTGGCGTTAGCGGGCGGCTGAGTTAGTCATATATCGAATGACAACAATTAGCCGTTTGGGCGTTCGTCTGGGTTGTTCAATCTTTGGGGTTGCGGGTCGAGGACACGGTGCAACTTTTGTCACCTCTCCCCCAACTTCGAGGTCGTGCAGTTTTGAAGTGCCCTGCTCGCGAGGTTGAAATCACCCTCCTGAACGGAGGAGGTCGTGCAGTTTTTAAGTACTGTGCTAGCACTGCCTTAAGAACCCCGCCCGAGCAGCGGGAGGGGTCTGAAAGCGAGCGTTCAGTGAGATTTCCGGGGGAGCGGCTGTGTTGTTT
>TARA_R110002073_G_scaffold192398_1_pt1 | contig 122224 bp, 82 predicted proteins | sample TARA_R110002073 | Tara Oceans TARA_R110002073 (sample SAMEA4397174) | marine metagenome | biome: Polar Biome; feature: [DCM] deep chlorophyll maximum layer (ENVO:01000326); material: water (ENVO:00002006), including particulate matter (ENVO:01000060) such as... | depth 40 m
TCCACTCTGATTGGACACTAATCTTTGGTGTTTCGAGATGTGGGGTATAAAAAGGCACTCTTGCCGGTCTGAGTCGGCCAAGACCACCCATCACAACCCGTCGCGTGAGTTTTGAAGTTGCGCTTTTTCCTCTAATGGCCAACGGCCTCGTTCAACATAGCCAGGGGCGTCGCCCCTGGAGCAGAAAAACACGGCCTCATTTTGGCCAACGGCCAAATTCAATTCGAAACGTATGGGTTGATGTTGGCCGTTTGCCAACCAGTCCTCTTCGTTCTTGATCCCAGGGGCGATGCCCCAGGCTTCGATGTGGATGGCCGTTGGCCAACAAACGCCAAATGCAAAAAGCACAACTTCAAAACGCGTGAGCGAGGGACGGCCCCATCCGGGGCGACCGTTTGCTTACCGGCATCGGTCTCTCGGGGCTTCCGCCCCGAGCTAAGAATGACGGCGCCAACCGGGGCGAAACCCAGAGGCGAGCCACCGTCTATTTTTCGGACGTCCCTTGCAGCGACGTAGGCCATACCGAACGAAGCGAGCTACGGCAGGGGACATTGTTTTCGGTGGCCAGCCAAGCTCCCTAACTCACCACCTCAGTCCGCTGTGAAGACCAGCACGCGGGGCTCACCGGATGAGTCACTCTTGGCTTGGGCGGTCTCTTTGTCCTCGAGCGTCCCCTCCGCCATGACCTTTCCGGTTTTCGGATCATAAACCCGATACGATCGCGGAACGTCCTGGCAGAGAATCGCCGAGTTCCCACCTTCGGGCAAATACAACACGAACAGTTTCCCTGGCACCAACAGACCGCGCCGTCCATAAGTGCAGTCCCAGTTCGGCTCCATGTTCGCAAGCGGCAAACCCTCCAAGATTTTCGCGACAATGCCGGGATACTTGGAACCTTCAAAGTCGAGGGCTTCGCGCCAACCTGCCCCCGGAGCGGTGCACCAATTTGCGTGACCGGGCTCGTTGGCATCGAGTCGCCATTGCCACAGACTGCCGGCTCCGTAGACCACCCCCATCGTGCCGCCGGCGGTCAAATTGCACCACGCTTCGTGGCCCTGCCACCAGCCGGCTCCATTGCCGGTACGACCGATGTTCTCATACGTGGGTTCGCCATTGGCGACCGCTTTGACAGGACGATTCCGCCACATGTCAGCGACACGTTCAGCAATATGTTCGCCGCTGTGGCCCGTTTGGCACCACTGGAAATCGAGCCATGCTTTGTCTTGATGCGTGCGATTCTTTGCATGGGGCGAATAGTGAATTCCGGTTGGCTGTTGGTAGGCGTCCCACTTCTCGATTTCCGTTCCCGCGGCATCAAGTTGCTCGACGATGGAGGCTTTCTCGGCTGGACCGTCTCCTCCCACCAACCAAATCGCGGGGCGGGCACCGTAGCGAGCGACGAGGTAACGGCAATACCGAGCGTAGTCTTCCGCACTGACCACGTTGCCTGCCGTGCCGCCACCTTTCCATCCGTACCCGTGGAACACAGGTTGATAGACCGGTGCGATCCCATGAGACGTCAACACATCCACCAACTTGTCAAACGTCTGAAAGTAGTCTGGATTCAGCTTTTGTAGTGACCCGTTCGGTAGGTCTTCAAAGCCGACATCGAAACCTTTGGCTTCCGTACGAGAACGCGGCCCTTTGGTCTTCAGGTCCGGTTGGACCGTCATCAACAACACGGCGTTGTAACCTTTGTCCTGCCGATCCTTCGCATACGTTTTCACTTGATCAACGGTCGCTCGCCAAGGCAGTGCCCAAGCCGTGTCAGCACACAGCAGTCTCGCAGTCCCGTCCGCATGGATCAGGTTTCGGCCACCTTTGGGAATGCTCCAAAAACCATGCTGCGTGAAATCAGTCGGTGAATCGACCTTCGCCTGGGTTGCCGCGAAGGAACCGGTTTTGCCATCGAGCCCAGAACCCTCGCCACCACCCGTTGACTTCCAATTCCAGCGGCCGGATGAGAGCGGTGATGCGAACCGAACGCGAAAGGCTTGCCCGCCATCCCAGAACATCTGTCGACGGATGATGGTCCCATCGTCGTGAGTGAAATCAACCCAAGCCTCCACGTCCGTGTATGGGTTGCTGGTTTCCTGTTCAGCCGTGAATTCGAACTCGACTTCCTGCCACTGCTGACACTCCGTCACCACTTCCGTCGCATTTGCATCTGTCACACCACGACCAGCAAGCCCAAGACACACAACAAAAACCAGCGAGACAACAGCAGAATGAAATTGGCAGGTCATGTTCTTGGCTCAGAGCTCTTCGATGGTCGAATCGGGTTCTTTATTGGTCAGCCAGAATTCTCCGACAACGAGATTCACCATGCAAGACAAAGATCCTTGCCAACTGGATCTTGGGCCCTCTTCGCCCTGAACGGTCGCTGACGTTTAGCTGGATCACAAAGCTCAAAAGATCCACGCGTCGATCGAACACTCGGAGCAGATGACGGTAGCGATACACGCGGTTGAGAGAATTAAGTTGATCATGAAAACCAAGTTGGTTGACATGTCACCCTTGTGCTCGTTTCAACCAAACCAAGTCCGTCCAACGTGGACAGGGAAAGCGACAAACAGCCGATCAACGACTGGACGACCGTTGCGGTTTCAGAAAACACGAAAAACATCTGTGCTTCAAACACCCGAGTCCATCCCAAAAGTCCGTCCAAGACGACCTGCGTAGTCCAATGAAACACAAAACGCTCAGAGTTCGCATTTACTGGCAAGCTCCATACGACTGACACTTTGACTGACACCCTTTCGTGATTTCGTTCCATCGCAGCAGCAGCGACAACTCGACTGCTTTCATCGCGACGCTGAAATCCGCATGAATCAGTCTCCTTCAAAGGTCCGTAAATGAGTCGAGAGCGTTTGACGCTGCATCAAGACGACCGCCAGCCTTGCCCGTGGAATAGACGATTGATTGATTCAAGATGGACTGGACGGAAGGTTCTTACGACGTTGATGATTTTGCCGTTGTTGTTCGGCTGCAATCCAGATCGATCATCGTCTTCACGAAGCGATGATGAACAGGCGAGCACACCGGATTCTTCGAACTCGCCTTCCGAACATGCAAATGTGGATTCGCATCTGGCATCGAATCCGCTTGATTCGACACCGATGACGGCCGCGTCCAACTCGATCGAGAATCAGCCCCACGACACGAGCTCAAACTCAGCGGCAATGCCGTTTCCGGCCGAACAGGTTCAGTCGTTGATCCAGGCGGGTGACCTCCGCGGTGCCGAACAGATTTTGCATCCGTATTTGGTTGCCAGCCCGAACGATCCGGTTGCCCTATTCACACTGGCTCAACTTCATGCGGCGTCAGACGACCTCGAGACAGCCATCAAAACACTCAGAAATCCGGCCATCCAAGAATCCGATGCGGCATTGCCAGCCTTAGGGACAACGGCCGATTGGCTCGTCCAACTTGGACGTCCAGAAGAAGCCGCGGACTGCTACCGGCAAATGCTTCGCGTTGCCCCCGATGCAGTGATGATTCACCGTCGCCTAGCAGGTCTGATGATTCGAATGGGCCGTCCACAACTCGCCCAGGCCTCCTTGAGGCAGTTGTGCCGAAGCGGTGATGTTCGGCGACCGGAACTCGCCGCCTTGATCTCGATCTCTCAGGTCGACAGCAGTCGACCGATCGGTCCGGTTGCCAAAGCACGTCAACTGGCCAAGGAACATGACTATCAAGGAGCAGCAGATCAACTGGCATCCCGTCCGCAAACGGAATATCAGACACCGGATGTGGAGGCCTTTCACACTCGTATGATGGCCGAGCTTCAACAAGACAAAACGGTGGCGGAGCGACTGGCTCAGGGTCGCGTCGACCAACAAACCTATTCGGACTACTGGGCCGCGTTGGGCATTCATTCGCTTCGGCGAAAGGACATCGATGCTGCCATCTCAGCATTCTCCAATGCCATCACGATCGACCCTACCGACGCCAGTTCCATCCAGAGACTTAGCCAGGCCTACCGAACGTCGGGCGACATTCAGTTAGCTGACCAACATCATCAACAGTTCCGTCGGGTGCTGAAGACCATTCGGCTGAGCAACCAAATCGCGGAGAGTCCTTCCGAGGACACGATGCAGGAACTAGCGGATGCATTGGACTCACTAGACCGACCGTTGGAAGCCGTTTTGTGGAGGACCATCGCGGCGAGTCGCCAAAACGATTCGGCTGACCAAGTACGTTCGTTGGTGGATCAGTTCTCCAGCATCGCCAAATCAGACAACGCCTTCCCGCCATCAACACTTCCAGAGGCAAAGCGGAACGTCGTGTTGCCGGACTCCGTTACGCCATCCAATCGATCCGATCGGCCACGGATCGCATCAGGCTCTCGATCACACGACTGGCCCCCACCGCCTGAAACTGCGGTGTGGCAGAACATCGCCGCGGATGTCGGTCTGGATCACCAATTTCGTGTTGCAAAGGAACCACAGTCCAAAGCGTTTGCGATCTACCAATCGCTCGGCGGTGGTATTGCGGCGATCGATTTTGACCTGGATGGTCGCTGTGATCTCTATTGCGCGCAAGGAGCCGCTGACCCGCCTGCCTTCGAATCGGACGAGCCCAATCCGCTGTACCGAAACATTGACAAAAAAGTGAAAGACGTCAGTCAGTGGGCGGGAACTGGCGAAACCATGTACACGCTAGGTGTCACGGCGGGCGACTGGAACCAGGATGGGTTCGACGACCTAGCTGTGAACCAATTCGGATCCGTTGTCCTATTGACCAACTGTGGCGATGGCACATTTCAAAGGGATGTCCTGCTTCAAAAGCCAACCACTTGGCTACCTTCATCGATCGTCATCTCGGATGTCAACGCGGACGGCATGCAGGATCTGATCGCCTTGGCGTACGCCGATAGCGAAGAGATCTGGAAGAAGCCACCAGTCAACGAGGACGGACGGCCAACCTATTTGATCGGACCGGCTAGTTTTGCTGGAGCGGCCAACCTCGCACTACTGGGGACAGCAACTGGTTGGGAAGATGGTTTTGATGAAATCCGTGCGTCCGAAGAAACTGTAACGGACACTTCTTTGGGCATCATTGTCGGATTGGAAGTAGGAAAAATGGCTGTTGAGAAGAATGCCACGGACGCTCAAACCAACTCGATCTTCATTGGCAACGACCAGCAAAACGATCGTCTGTGGACGCACTCCGGTGAGGCCAAACATGGGTGGGACGAGACGGCGATGGTTCACGGTTGTGCGTTCGGCAGCTTTGGAAATCCCTCGGCATCAATGGGAATCGCGGCCGCTGATTTCAATCAGGATGGGCAGGAGGATTTGCACATCACCAATTTCCAAGACGAACCGGCTTCTCTTTTCTATGGCTGTCGTTCTGGATTCCGGGATCACTCCATTGGAAGCGGACTTCATCGGCATAGTTTCAATGTGCTCGGCTTTGGCACCGCGGCGTTGGACTTTGACCTCAATGGTCTGCCTGATTTGATGGTGACCAACGGTTACATCGATGATCCAGCCGAGCAGACTCCGTCGTACGAGCAACCGATGCAGTTGCTTGTACGACACGACAAGAAATACCAGCTTCAATCGGTGGCAGATCCCAGCGGTTATTGGGCGCGACCACATGTGGGTCGGGCGATGGCTCGGTTGGACTTCGATGGAGACGGCCGCGACGACGTTGCCATCACCAACTTGAACGAGAATTCCGCGATCCTGCTCAACCGTACAGAGACCGCTCACCATTGGATTCGCGTTTCTTTGGTTGGCAAGACATCAACTCGGAACGCCATCGGTGCGGCTATCAAGGTGATCGGAGAGGATCGCGTCTACACGCACCGTGTGACCGCTGGTGACGGCTTCCTTTGCCGTGACCAACCGGAAATGACGATCGGTTTGGGCGACCAACAAGACAATGTCGATGTCGAAGTTAGATGGCCAAACGGAGACCTCCAACGTTGGAACGACGTGGGCATCGATACGTCCTGGATGTTCCTCGAATCAGAACCCGCGGCCTTCGAGATCCAAAGGCAACAATGATTGCCATCATCGCGTCGTGACAAAGATCATGACTCCCTCAACATCAGCGTTGCCACACCCCTCGTTCCAATCGATTTTGCTCGCCACCGAGAGTACGGAGAAGTCTTTGAGTCGTTCTTGCGATCGCGGTTAAACTCCACCTTGCTATCAGTGGGTTCTGTTTTTTCGGTGGCAGATCGCCACGACGCATCAGCAAACGGAGGCAGCGGTTTACAGGGCCTGCGTTTTGCTTAGTCCGAACTACTTGCGTGGACGTTCGCCCCATAGGCGGCCGAGGAGGTTGTGCAGCGTTGGGTCGTGTTGCTTGAGTTCGGCTCGCACGAATGGGAAGAAGTCGTTGCGATAGAAGTAAGCTTCGGTGCCTTCAGCGAAGTACTCCTTGTGGTTGCTCAGCCCGTAGTGGCGGACGGTTTGGCCGGTGTACAGCAACACGTTTTCGTACCGCTTGCCCGTCTTCGCTTCTTCAAACGCGGCGATGATTTCCGGTTGATCAAAGCTCAAGAACTGATCGTGGTAGGCATGCGCCAGTTCATGCAGAATCATGGCGGGATGCTTGAGCATCTGCTCCTTCGATAGCAACTGGTTCGCTCGTGGAAGGTGAACCTTCTTCGTCAGTCGCTCATCGTGACCGTTGGCCAGCAACCAACCGCGGCTGGGATGATACTGCATCGTTCCCAGGCTCGGATGTTCTTCTTCGATCCAAATCTCGACTTGTTGCAGCTTCGCAAGTGTTTCGGATGGGATCAAAATCTGGATGCGCTGCAGATGATTGGCAAGCAACGTCAGCGAGCGGTGATCGCTCTCGGAAACGCCGTCGCCCGACACGGCTTCACCCAGAAGAACAGGTTCGATGTACACCTTCCAGCCTTCGATCTCACGGACCACCGGATCGAATCGCGGGACCGATTTGGCTGGTTTGTCGTTTGCCAATGAGGGAGTCAGGAACGCCAGCCAAAGGAACGAAAGACCAAGTAGTCTTCCGGGGGAAATCATCCGCTGGGCTTGGTTCATCATCGGCTCTGGGTCGCATGGAGAGGTTTGACTGCGAAAGTCAGTCGGCCTTCACCACGTCCATGAAGCCGATCATCATTTCGTTCCAACTTTGGTCGCCCCATCCAACGGTTTTGGAAGGATCAGGGTTGCTCAGATTGTATTCCGAGTTGTCAAAGACCGCACGGCAGTGGACGACGGTCCCCCGAGGCAATTTCCGAGGTTCCTTCAGGATGTATTTCATCTGCCAATTGAAATCGTAGGCGGGAACATCCAGCAAGATTTCTTCTTCGCCACTGGGGAACTCAGCCGTGTAGCGGAACGCTTTGCCACGCAGGTGCATGTGCGGGGTCATGCCGAGCAGCTCGATGTCCTTTCGGATGGTGTGCTTCGCCGTCACCACATGATTGGCTTCGCCGGGCGGGATCCTGAATTTCGTGTTGACCGCGATCGCACCTTCCAGCTCTTTCTCAACGTTGGCTTTGTCAGTGAATTTGACCCCGATGTACGACAGATCGCTTTGGGCGGTGCCGTTGGGTGTGTAGTGCATCTCGAACAACAGTTTGCTGCCGGCTTCCGCATGAATCGCGACACCGTCATCCAGATCGACCGGGGTGCTGCCGGGAGCGTAGCCGACCAACACCTTCCGGAGATCGACATTTCTGCCGCCCGGTGGGATCACATAGACCAAGATGTGGTGAACGACGGCTCGGTTCTGAGGACGTGCTTCGCAGGCGACGACGTACTTGTTTTCATCCCAACCCGGATCGATCACAAAACGTTGGTAGTCGACCACACCTTCGGCGGGCACATCAAACGGTTTGTCTCGCATCTGGATGACTTGATCAGGTTCGTCGATCTGCCATCCGGTCGTGAACACGGGCGGCTCGGGCAGTTCCGACGGATCGCCCTCGGGCATCCCGCCATCGACCCACTGTTCAATCAATTCCTTTTCTTCCTCAGACAGCCTGGCGTCATTGGCGAACTCGCCGTGTGCCGGGTTGGCTGACCAAGGCGGCATACGGTTGTTGCCGATCACTTCGAGGATCGTGTCCTCCCATCCCTGCGTGTCTTCGTAGCTGGTCAGCGTAAACGGCGCGATCTCGCCTTCGCGATGGCAAGTCACGCATCGTGAATTGAAAATCGGAGCGATGTGTTTGGTGTAGGTGATCTCGCCGAGTTCAGCGACTTCTTTGGTGCGTCCGATGTGGCAACCAACGGCCTCCGTTTTCGGTTGGGAGATCGATTTTCCGGCCAGCAATTCTTCCACCGCGATGGCCAGATCGGAACGAGTTTTCTTTTCGCGAGCGTAGCCAACTCCGTATTGGTCATCGATGCGGCCGTGGTAACGGATGACGCGATCGGCATCGATTAGGAACACCTCGGGCGTTCGTTCGGCTTTCATCGCATCGGCGACAACGTTGCCTTTGTCCTTCAGCATCGGAAAGGCGATGTCGTGACGATGCACGTAGGCGGCCACTTCGGTCAGGCTGTCTTGTTTGTTGGAGTTGATCCCGATGACCTGGAGACCGCGATCTCCAAATTTCTCCTGCAGATCATTCAGCCGTGGGCCATACAACTTTGCCAGTGGGCACTCGGTCCCCAAAAAGACGATCGCCGCGCACTTCTTGCCCTTGAAATCACTCAGCGATACGGGTTTGCCGTAGGCGTTGGGCAACGTGAACGTCGCAATCTGTTCTCCGACCGGAGAAGTTTCTGCATCTTCGGACAGGAGGCCCGTCGCGGCGTTGGCCGGGACCCAGGTGTTTCCAAGAATCAAGCATGCGACTGCCAAGCAAACCAAACGACGATGCATCAGAGGCCTCGGGCGAAGAGAATCAACGGGAAACACCAGTTTCGCTGAAATGCGAGGGCCGTGTCACCCGCAGTTCCGTGTCGAATTGTACGCGGCGATTCGTCGTCCTGCCGAAAAGGCCGGTTTGGATGCCTTCGGGTGGAATTCCCGGGGATACGAATTCGGGCGAATCCGGCGACGGGTATTGCACAACCCAATGCTCAAGACGCGGCGGAATCCTATGGCAGTTCGAGTTCGCCGGACCAAGGTTGGTTGTCTCGGAACCAATCCACTGACGCGGCCAAGCCCTCATCCAGTTCCACCTTGGGTGTCCAACCAATCAGGTCTTTGGCTTTGCTGATGTCGGCGGAGGTGACTTTGACGTCGGCTTTGTGGAACGCCTTGTGTTCGACCTTGGCTTTCTTACCCAGCAAATTTTCGAGTCGACCAATGATGTCGTTCAAGGAGACCGGGGTTCCGCCGCCGCCCAGGTTGATGACTTCGTATCCAACGGGCTGCAGCGCTGCGATAGTTCCCGCAGCGATGTCAGACACATACGTGAAATCGCGAGCTTGTTCGCCATCGCCGAACAATTCGATCGGCGTGCCTTCATCGATCCATTTGATGAATCGGAAGATGCACATGTCGGGACGTCCCGCGGGACCGTACACGGTGAAGTAACGGCAAACCGAGACGTCGATGTCGTACAGATGATGATACGAGTACGCCATTGCCTCGGCGGCTTTCTTGCTGGCCGCGTATGGCGAGATCGGCGTGTTGACGGACAGCGTTTCCACAAACGGCATCGGTTGACCGGCGTACAAAGACGAGGTCGACGCGAGCACGTATTTCTTCACGCCGACACGTCGCATTTGGTCGAGCAGGTTGAGGCTGCCCATCGCGTTGGTTGTCATGTAGACGTGCGGGTTTTCCATGCTGTATCGCACCCCGGCACGAGCGGCCAAGTTCAGCACCGCATCGAATGAATTTTCATCGAAGATCTTTTGCAGCGTCGATGAGTCTTCGATGTCGCCTCGAACGAACGTGAACGCCTCACCCTGAGAGGTCAGTTTCTCCAAACGATGTTCTTTCAGCCGCACATCGTAGTAGTCGTTGACGTTGTCGATTCCGACCACGCGATGCCCCGCCGCCAGCAATTGCGAGGCGACTTCATTGGCGATGAAACCAGCGCAGCCTGTGACCAGGTACGTTTTGGACGGCGAATCGGGCATCGGTTCGGGACTCTTGATTCGGGGTTTAAGAAGATGCACTGGGGTTTGGCGAGCTTCAAACTATAGTGGGCCGCCAGTTGCACCCTCCGATTTTGCCACGCAGTCTAGTCAATGAAACGTCCCAAAATAGCCGTCTTCTTCGGAACCCGTCCCGAGGCCATCAAAGTCGCCCCCGTGATCAAGCGACTTGCCACGGACGACCGATTCAAATTGCTGTCGGTTTCGACGGGACAGCACCGCGAAATGCTGGATCAAGTGATCGACATCTTCGATTTGCCGGTGCATCACGATTTGGCCGTGATGACGCCGGGGCAAACGCTGGCAGGCCTTTCTTCCAAACTGATAGCGTCGATCGATCAAATTCTCGAAGCCGAACAACCTGATTTCGCTCTCGTTCAAGGCGACACGACGACGGTTCTGATGGCCTCGCTGGCATGTTTCTATCGCCGCATTCCGACCGGTCACATTGAGGCGGGCCTGCGGACGGGGAATCTGGCAAGTCCCTTTCCCGAAGAGGCCAATCGGGTGTTGGCCAGTCCCATCAGCACACTGCACTTTGCACCGACCTCGGTCAGCCAAACGAACCTGTTGAACGAACGCATCGATCCGGCCAAGGTCTTCGTCACGGGCAACACTGTGATCGATGCCTTGCACTTGGAGGTCCAGCAACAATCCGATCCCGCGGTGGCAGCGAAGATCGACGAAGAACTCGGGGCGGTTCTTCCAAGCGATTGGCGAGAGCGACGTTTTGTTTTGATCACGGGGCACCGCCGTGAAAACTTTGGCGGTGGCTTTGATGAGATCTGCGGTGCCATCTCGGAACTGGCAGAGCGATTCCCGGACGTTCGATTTGTGTACCCGGTGCACTTGAATCCGAATGTGTCCGGACCTGTTCAAAAGGCATTGGGCCAATTCGACAACGTGTTGCTGTTGCCGCCGCAGTCGTATCGTCCGTTTGTGGCGCTCATGCAGGCTTGTGAATTGGTGCTGACCGATTCAGGCGGCGTGCAAGAAGAAGCTCCCGGATTGGGCAAGCCTGTGCTGGTGATGCGTGACACGACCGAACGTCCCGAAGGCGTGGACGCGGGCACCGTTCGCTTGGTCGGCCCAGTTCGCAAGAACATCGTGGACGGCGTCAGTGAATTGCTCAGCGACCGCGAAGCCTATGACAAGATGGCGAGAGCTTCCAATCCTTATGGCGACGGCACCGCATCGGAAAAAATCTTGGACGCGATCGCACAGCACTATTGCTGAAGACTATTGCTGAAGTGCCTTCGAAAGTTCGGACTCATAAGCCCGATTGAGTTGTTTGTAGTCCGCTTGAATCTTCGCGGGCACATCCACCCCTGCGGCGTCATCGGCCAGCGCCGCGATCACGTTGCCGACTGAGCTTGCATTGATTTGCTGCTCCGTCAAAAGCACAGTTTGATCCGCATCGATCACCGCTGCGCTACCAGGTTTCAAACGCAGCAAACCAAATACATCATCGAGCGATGATGAATCGAGTACCGTGACCGCGCCCGACCAGGCCGCCGACAACTCGCGACGGAATCCATCCTCTTCGGTCGCAACGACCCAATGAACGTGAGACAGATTGGATTGTCGTGATTGAGTGATTGCTGCCGCGATCCAACGAGGTTCCGTCGCCGAGACGTCCTCTTCTTCTGACAGACGAAACAAAACCACTTCGGTCGGATTGCTATCTGCACGAATCGTCCGCATCGCATCGTTGGGCAATCGGCGCCCCAGAATGCTGGATGGTGGTGGCGGTGGAACGGGGACAAAACGCGAAACACGTTGCGGTGTGAAAGGCGGTTGGAAATCAAATCGAGTCGAGTCCTCATCACCGGACTGGGGTGCAAACTCAGCTCGTCGAAATTCAAGCGTCAGCGAACTTTGCTTGGTATCCAAACCTTCGATCAGTGGAAGCGGCAGCTCAACCCGACGAATCACACTGACCGTGGGATCGATCCAAAAAACATAAGACTTGCCTTCGGTTTCCGCCGCGATGCGTCGCATCTTTTGCCCGGCGAAATTCGCGTCGGGCAACCACTTCAGTTTTGCAGTGGGTTCGAAGATGCCCGACATGGGGTCGCCCGCGAACAACCATTCCAACTGCGGCGGCGGACCAGCCAGCCCGGCGGACAACTTGGACCGCAGGACTTCATCCGCGAGCACGCGATCGAGGTCCAATCGTTGGTTCTCCGGTTTTTGCCATACATCAACCAGCATCTGAGAATCGAAGTGTCGAGTTTCAGGTTCATCGAACCAGGCATTCAATTCGACTTGGTTGGATTGTGGCGAGGAACTGGCTCGCAGTCGCACCACGTAGGCTTGGACGTCGAGTTGTCGGCCAGTCCAGCGCACTCGAAACGGGGCTCGCTGTTCTTGCTTGCCGCCCGAGAACAACTCCGATGATGCGTCCGCCATCGGGACCACTCGCAGCACGACTTCGCTGGTGTCTTGGTAGTACGAACTGCCGCGATAGCGAGCGAAGATTTGTCGCAGTCGGTCGCGAGGCTCGCCCCGTGCGATCACAAACTGCTGCGGTGTCGTCGCGGCTTCTTCCGTCGTGGACGACGAAGGCGAGCATCCGGTGGTCCATGCAGAGACTCCCGCGACGATGCCGCACGCAAAGATCCATTTCGCGAACTGTTGAATCAAACCGTCACGCTTTCTTTTCACTCAGTGAATCCATTCGAGCTGCTTTGCACAGCAACCGTTTCTCCGCCGCCACTCGACCGCACTTTCGACAGATGAATTCTGCCGATTGAACTTGTTCGGCTAGCAACGGCAAAGCATCTGCAAGAGTGGATTTGTCCCATTTGCAAATCGACTTTTTGGGGAGTTTCGATTGAGTCAAACTGAGATCAGTGTTCGTAAGTTGGAATTTCGCGGCCATCGATGGAGGCGGCCGCGCGGTGAATGTTGATGTCTTGAGTGTACGTCAACATTTTCACCGATCCATCCACCATCGCCGCATTCCAGCCATGCGGGTGGGCACTTCCAAAGTCGTGACACGACAAACAATTGTCGGGGGTATCAAGCGCCGGTTGCCGAGCCGCGAACCGGACATACGAGTGCGTGGTGGTCCCGATTCCCGTGTAACCGGCCAGTGGAGCACGGTCGCCAAAGCAGTCTCCGGTGGTGTATTTCAGGGAATCCATCGCCTTTTCGCCGACCAGATACGTGTGGCTCAAACCGTCAAACACACGCGACAAGGTCGTCCGGCCACCGAGTCTCCAAACCCCGTCGTACTCGCTTTCGATAACTCGGTGGTCCGCTTCATTGACCGACGCAGGACCACCGCACATCGCGTAATCCGTTCGTCCGCCGGTCGCTCCGTACCGACTGAGATAGGGTTCCATCAATGGATAGGCATCCGCGTCACGCCGGGTTGGGCAATGAAACGTGGAGACAGCCGACTGAACGTGTTGTTGCACGCGGTCCGTCGGCGCGATGGTGGGAGCAGCCCCGATTTTCGCCAGCGGCGGTGCCAAGTCAGCTTGTTCCATCAATGCCATCGCCTGGACAATCCAGTTGCCGCCGTTGAACCGAGCGTCGTACGAGCGGCGGCTGTCAAAATCGACCAGAAACGGTGGGACTTCGCCGGAGTATCCCGGCAGATCGCGAAACATCGATTCGTAGTTCTGACAGGCCAACGCGATTTGTCGAATTCGATTGCGACACTTGGTCTGACGAGCCGCCTCACGAACGCTCTGGACCGCCGGCAAAAGCAACGCGATCAGAATGCCAATGATGGTGATCACCACCAACAATTCCACCAATGTGAATCCGCGACGGTTCGCTCGGTTTTGCACAGTCCTCACGGTCAAACCTCAATCAAATGGATGGTTTGCGAGTCGTTCGTCAACTACGTGAATGACAGCTTTGAGGACCCGAGCGCAAGTTCAAAGGCTTCAAAAATCATCCTGGGTGCGAATGAGCCACGAATTGGTGGGCATCTGCATCGAATTGATCCGTGTCCATTGCACCCGCGGTCCGAATATGCCGGTTGTGCGAATTTGCGCCTGGATAACGGTCACGCGCGTTCGAAGCTTTGATTCCACCCGCCGGTGGCGGCTCCTTGTACAGAAATTCCTGCGGGTTCGTCGATACGCCGGATAGCTGGACGATGTCGCCTGAATTTCGCTCGGATCGGACGCCGAACGGATATCCCCGCGAATCTTCAGCATGGTCCTCATGGACCTGGGACTTCAAGGATGAACTCCCCTCCGAAACACGCTGGGAATGCGATGGATCGCAATATGAAGCCACGACATCTGACTGGTCGAGACCGCACAGATCGAACCGCCAAGGAACGGTCTCGTCGCGGCTTGCTGGTCCGACGTGTCTCGTTGGCGGTCTTGATTGCATCGATCTCCGCATCGGCCCATGCCGGTGATTCGCCGACCAGTGCACGTTCGAAACCCAGCCGAGTTTGGCAACCGCGACCACTGGCCCTTCCGCCCACGTCTGAAACAGCACCGGCCTGGAAACCGCCCGCAGCCCAACCCGCTTTGGTTGCCCCGGCGCTTCCTCCGGTCACCATCATCATGAACACGCCGGTGCCGGCGGAAGAACCACCAACGATCACGCGGCGGCGCAAGCTGGATTCGAGCGATAGCGCCACCGCATCGCTCGGACGGTCGCAGCAAACGTTCTCACGTCCGATGCCAGCATCCGATCCGATCAATCACCACGCTCGCACAGCCGACTTGGCTCAGTCAGCGGTAGACCAACTTCGCAGCGCCCACTTCGCTGCACGCCGCGGCGCATTTCATTCGGCAAAAGAATCCGCGACGCAAACGCTTCGTATCATCGCCTCCCTCCGAGACTCGCAAACCGGAGGCAACCTGCACACTTCGCAGCTCAACGAAGCCATCACCGCGATTCAGGAATCAACGGACTTCACTGGTCGCTATGGCCCGGTTGATCAAGCCGCATTGAACCGGTTGGTGGAAGTGCACCAAACACCGGCGCTTCATGGTGTGGACACATCCTCGTTGACCGCTGAACGTGCGATCGAGGCTTACCTCAACTATGCACGCCAACGTTGGGTTGAAGCCACCATTGGTGGACCGCTCGCAGCCGAAGCCACCATGATTTTGGCGGACCTGGAATCAGCCACCCTGACGCCACAATCCAATTCGAATTTGACCGAATCGCGTTCTCGATTGCACGCATCGGAATTGGCTTTGATGTATCGGCGCGCGGCGGTCGAAATCGGACCGGACAACCCACAAGCCACGGCCGAACTGGGACGCAACTTGCTCAGCCGATCGATGCCCGCGATTGCGAAGGAGTTGTTGCTGCTGAGCGTGAAGCAGAAACCAACGCGACAAAGTGTTGAAGATTTGATGCGAGCGGCCAGCCAATCAGGCGACGATCAATTGGCGGCTGAATGTCAACAACAACTTGCGTCGACGAACTTACCCAGCGAACTGCCGGTTCAAGTGATGTCGCCAGCGCAATTCGCGAAAACGCATCAGCAGCTTGCCGCGCCGAGCCAACAGGCTGCTCAACCAAACTTCACCCAGCCAAACGTTGCTACCAGACAAACGCCATCGCACGCATATCCGCAGACAGCGACTCGTCCAATCCCGCGGAACTCGATCGACCAAGGCCAGCTAATCGTGCCGGCACAAAACGGGCGTCCGACTCAATCACGAATCGTTGATCCGTCGATGCCCTCCGCTCCTGCCCGTGCGACAACGCCCCGCGGCGGTCTGTTTTGGTAATCCAAATCAACGCCCCCACCGACCAACTGTCTTCGATGGATCGTCCCATGAAACCAACTCGTCTTCGATCGGCGTTTCGTCACGTTTGTTTGGCAACCGGTTTGTTGCTGCCAATGATCAGCGTGGGCGTTTTGCCCGTGGCGTCAGTGCAGGCACAGGAATTGGTCGCGCCGGGACAAGCGACGCCTGAAACCACCGCGCGGCCCACGGTTTTGGGTGGCAACACGGCCAAGTTGCCCGCGCCATCGTTCGCCATGGATGACCTGCCGGACAACCCACCGGTCAACGAAGACGAACTGCTTGAGGTCAACTCACTGCGGAACTATCGCCAGCGGTTGGAAGAGCACAACTTGCGTGCCGAACAAGCCAAACTGGAAGCTCGCGCACGCTTCGAATCACGTTCTCGCGACTTGATCCCTGGCCTGCCATCCAACGCCGCACCGGCCGAGCCAGCTGCGCCTCGCAACAACGCGTTGCCTGAATCGATCCCGACTCCGGCACCAGCCAAACCATCCACTCCGCCGCCGGTTCCACCCAAATTGACGCCGCCTGCTTCCCCGCCTCGCGCGGCCCAGCCTTCTGTCAATCAAAAGGCTGCGGATGAAGAGAAGCTGTTGGAACTGCCACCACCGCTCCGCCCTCGTCAACCGCGAACGGATCGAACAACACCCGCACGTCCACAACGCTTGGGCGGCAACGCACCGGCCACGAACAGCCAAGAGTTACCAGAGTTCCGACCGGTTCCAAATCGCGAACGAGCACAACCATCCAAACCGAGCGAACAATCCAAACGTCTTGATGCCTTGAGGGATGAAGACTCCGCGGTCGAGTCGGCCAGCGATCTGGAAACACCGCGCACATCGCCTGCACCGAAAGCCCGTTCGACTCGGCCAACCGCACCGCCAACTCCTCCCACGAAACGTTCCGACCAAAACGATCAACCAAATCGTGAACCAGAGCCCAGGAAGGCAGAAGACGATTCATCGGCATCTCGTTCGCGTTCGGTGATCGACACCGAAACGATGGATTCGCGACAACAGTCGACGAACTCCAACCGCAGTGGATCCGCTTCCAGTCAAAACATGGGCACGCCTGCGTGGCCGGACTTGATGCAGGACGAAGTCACGCGTTGGCCGTTGCCCGCCTCGTTCGCGTCTCATGGCGGAGGCCCGCTGTCAGGTCACCCAAGCTCGGTCACGTGCTCGACTTGTGGCGGATGCGTGGATCGCAGTGGCGTCGGGGTGGAACGATTGAGCAAGACGCTCGGCGTTTGCACCGGCACTCGCCCGGCCTGCCAATGCTGGCGCTGTCCTCAAAGCATGCCGTTCAACATCTATGGACCGGGCAACTATGTTGGACCGGCACGTAGCGCACCCATGCACGAATACCGATTGCGTGGCGGCGACCAAGTTCAGTTGACGTTCCTGATCAAGACTGTTCGCTCGGTCGGTGCTTATCGTTTGGTCGTCGGTGACGAACTGCTGATCGAATCCGAAGCGGATGAAAAGCTGACTCGCGGAACACTTGAACGCGGCTTGGAAATCCAACCCGACGGAACGATCACGCTGCGATTCATCGGGCAGATTCATGCAGCAGGACAAACCATCGATCAACTTCGGGATTTGCTCAACGAACGCTACAAAGAGTACTACCCCGATCCGTCGATCGATGTGACTCCCGTCGCAACCGGAAACATCGCCCGACAAATTCGCGAAGCCATCAGCGGTTCCGAAGGGTTCAACCCTCAACAAACCGTGCAAACGATCACGCCCGAAGGCACGCTTCGCTTGCCTCGTTTGGGAGCCGTTCCGGCACAAGGTTTGACGCTAAGCGAACTCAAACGCGAAATCATTCTGCGTTACGATTCGATGTCGGCTGGCTTGGATGTGGAGGTCGTCCTCGAGCAACAGGCTCCTCACTACGTGTATGTTCTGGGCGAAGTCACCACTCCGGGCCGATTTGAAATCGACGCACCGACAACCGTGCTGGGCGGAATCGCACTGGGCGGCGGTTATGTGCCCGGTGCGAACCTGCGTCAGGTTGTGATTTTCCGTCGCGGTCCGAACTGGGAATTGCTGTCTACGATGTTGGATCTGCGCGGTGCGATCATGGGCAAGGACTCTCGCCCGATCGACGAAATCTGGCTGCAGGACGGCGACGTGGTCATCGTCCCCCCCAGCCCCATTCGGTTGTTTGACAGGTTTGTCAGCCAGGTCTTCACCGAAGGTGTCTACGGAATCGTGCCATTCACCGGCTTTGGGTTCTCGTTTGGTGACGACAACTGATCGGTTTTCGAAAGTTGCTCCGGCGACTATTCTTTCGGGTACTCCACTCGGAACACTTTCAACCGATTCCTGAGCCCACTGATGCACTATCAACCATTGCCGTTCGATCGCAACCTGATCGACCGAATCATCGAAGATCACCCCACGCCGTTTGTCCTGTATCACGAAGACGGGATCCGTGCGCGGGCTCGTGAATTGACGGATGCGTTTGCTTGGAACGAAGGTTTTCAGCAGTACTTCGCTGTCAAAGCCACCCCGAACCCGCACATCGTCGCAATGATGGCCGAGGAAGGCGGCGGAGCCGATTGCAGCAGCGTGGCTGAACTGATCACCTGCGAACGATTGGGCATCACCGGCCAAGACGTGATGTTCACGTCCAACAACACCACGATGGAAGAGTTCGAGATCGCCAACAAGCTCGGCGCGATCATTAACCTCGATACTCCGCATCATGTCGACCAAATCGCTCAATTGAGCCCGTTGCCAGAAATGGTTTCGTTCCGGTTCAACCCGGGCCCAGAACGCCAAGGCAATGTGATCATCGGCGACCCCAAGGAAGCCAAGTTTGGCAGCACTCGCGAGCAACTCATCGATGGCTACCGCCGCTGTGCCGAACTCGGCATTTCGCGATTCGGTCTGCACGCGATGGTGGTCAGCAACGAACTGAACATCGAAGCGTTGTTGCAAACGGCAGAAATGCTGTTTGAACTCGCCGCTGAGATTCATCGCGAAACGGGGATCTCGGTCGAGTGCATCAACCTCGGTGGCGGAATTGGCGTGCCTTACCAGCCCGGCCAAGAACCCGTCGACTTGCCCGCCTTTGGCGATGGTGTTCGCAAGCTGTACGAGTCAATCTTGGTGCACGCCGGAATCGCTCCAGTGCGAATCCTGATGGAAAACGGTCGTGCGATGACCGGACCGTTTGGCTACTTGATCACCAAAGTCATCAATCAGAAATCGTCCTACAAAGACTACGTTGGCGTGGACGCTTGCATGAGCAATTTGATGCGTCCGGGCATGTACGGAGCGTACCACCACATCACCGTGATGGGGAAAGAGGACCAGCCCGCGGATCGCACCGTCGACATCGTCGGATCGCTTTGCGAGAACAACGACAAATTCGCGATCGATCGCAAGATGCCCGCGACAGAAGTCGGTGACATCGCTGTCATCCATGATGCCGGAGCTCACGGCCACAGCATGGGCTTCCAGTACAACGGTCGTCTTCGTTCCGCCGAGATCGTGTTCAATGACGCGGGTGAGTTCCGAGCGATTCGCCGCGCCGAAACGTTCGACGATTACTTCTGCACCGTCGACTTCGATTCCGTCAAAGTCGATCGCAAGCAATCAGCCACGGTTGGCTAACCAACCGTTCGTCCGCCGGGCTCCCGAGCCCGGCGATTGTTGTCTTCACCACCACTTCCAATCGAGTCTCCATGCCTAAGCTAACCGTCGAAAACGTTGGTACCTTTGAAGTTCCCGCTGGCAAACGTTTGGTCAAAGCGTTGGTCGAAGAAGCTGGCACGGATCAATTGCACGCCTGCGGTGGAGTTTCCAAGTGCACGACTTGCCGAGTGGAGTTTGTGGAAGGCGAACCGGAGCAGATCACCGCCGCCGAGAAAGAAACCCTCCGCGTTCGCGAAGTGACCGAGCCCGGCGTTCGGCTCAGTTGCCAGATCAACTGCGACCACGACATGACCGTTCGTGTGATCAGCCGACTCGAAGGCAGTGGTCGCAAAGACCAAGGCGGCGCGGTCGCCGACGAGATTCAGCCGGCTCCCGAGTGGACCACCAAGTAGTTCACTCCAAAGTGGCATAGGCCTCTGGCCTGTGGGGTACAAGATCACAAGCTAGAAGCTTATGCCACAGGTGCTAGCGAGCTTGAGGTGGAATGATGTTGGCGAAGGAGTCGATCTTGGCCTGAAGCTTGCTTCGAATTTCTTTTTGATCGTCGGTCAAGGATTGCAGCGGAGACTGTTCGTTGCGGTCCATCTCAACGTCGAAGAACGATCCGTCGCCATACAGTTTGTAGCGTTGGTTGCGAGCAAATTCGCGAGCCTTGTTGGGACGCCCGTTTCGTTCGTACCACATGAAGATCGATTCGCGACCTTGGCCCTCGTTGCCGCGCAGCACTGGCAAAAAACTCTGACCATCGATTGTCAGTTTGGCGGGAACCTCAGCGTCCGCGACATCACACATCGTCGGTAGGAAATCGCTGAAGTCGATGATTTGGGATGTCACGCGTCCCGGCGGAATCGCACCGGGCCACTTGGCGATGCAGGTCACATGGTTACCGGCGTCGACCATCTCGCCTTTTGCACCCACGACCTCACCAAACCGAGTCTGGGTGACGATCGGTTTGTCGGTGCCGTTGTCCCCCGTGAAGATCAGCAATGTGTTCTCACGAATGCCGAGTTCACCCAGTTTCTGATCGATTCGACCAACGATTGTGTCCACATAGGCCACCATGTCGCCGAAGTACTCCGGTCGGCCTTTGTAAGTCTTTGAGCCGTGTGAATTGGGATCCCAATCTTCCGAATCCGGCGTGGGACAAAACGGGCAATGAACCAACGTCATCGGGTAGTAGGCGAGGAACGGCTGGTCTCGATTCGTTTCCATGAAGTCGCAGAGGAAGTCCGCGAATAGGTCGGAAGAGAACTCGCCTTCGTCGTAATTCTCTTCCGTTCCATTTCGTTCGAGTCGCGGGTTGGGATAGCGGGTGTCTCGTTTCTTGTTGTCCACTCGTCCGCGAGTGTGTTGCCACAACAATGACTCTTCGAACCCAAAGTGCTGTGGCGAATCCAGTTCGTTTCCGAGTTGCCATTTGCCCGCGATGCAGGTTCGGTACCCAGCGGACTTCAGCAGATGAGCGAACGTGGTTTGCTTGCGGTCGAGCATCCCAAACTTCACATAATTCCGCTTGTTGGTCATGCCGGTCATCAGCTTGACTCGCGACGGCGTGCAAATGGGCTGGGAGTAACAATGCTCGAACCGCAAACCCTCGCTGGCGATCCGGTCGATGTTCGGCGTTTGATAGTCGAGCGAGCCGTTGGCACCGATGCATTCAAACCCCATGTCATCGGCCATGATCAGCACGATGTTGGGCCGGTCACTTGATCGTTGCTCGCCGGGTTCTTGGGCCGATGTGGTGGTCGCGGCGAAGATCAGGGAGCAAGCCCAGATAGCAAGCATGGCTCGCAAGGTTTGCTTGAGTTGCGTGTCGCGTGGATCAGTGTTGGGGCTCATCGGTTCCGCTCGGTTGGAGATCACTTGCTTCGAAAGATTCGCATCACGCCCGTCAAAAGAGCCAGTCCACCGAGTGCCGGTGCAATGGCCAGAATTAGCCGAGGTTGAGCGGCGACCACGACGATGCCGATCACGCCGGCGACCGCCAATCCAGGAGGCAGCCACCGCGCGGGACGCTTGAGAGAATCCCAGGCCAACCACAACGCTCCGAGCACCAATCCGACACGCAGCAGCGCCGCGGTCACGAAGGCATGGGTCGACGCCGATCCCAGTGTTTCTTCGCCGATGCCCGCGAAATAGAAGACTCCGCCCAGACCAAGCATGGCGACCGAGAGGATTCCGATGACATTTCGCCGCCACGATCGCTCGGGTGCCGAAGCGGAAGTGTCCACCGGTTCACGCTTTTTCCCGCTCTCTTCACGCGAAGTTTCTACCGCGGCTGCGAGCATCTTCAGTGCAATGCGTGAATAGTTTGGCATGGCCACCCTGGTCAGGATTCTCGGAGGAAAGCAATTCCTGGAGTATACTGACAATCCGCCGAAGGTGCCCCGGCAAACCGCCACTGGCGTCCGGGCATCGGCTATGTTCCGCCCGACTTTGCTCCCCTCCCCCCACAAAACTCAACCCATCGAATGATGAAATCATCCTGGCTCACGTCCTTCCGTCGTGTTCGCACCCAATCATGGGCATTTGCCTCACTCGTCTGCGTCAGCACCTGCTGCGGTTCGCTCGCCAATGCCGACGACGCACCCAAACAATCGGCACCTGCGAAGACTGAATCGCAAACTCCCGCAACCGAGATGCAATCGTTGTTCGATGGCAAATCACTCAGCGGTTGGACCAATCCGTACGAATGGGGCAAGACCGAAGTGGTCGACGGCGAAATCCACCTGACCGCCGACAAGAAGTTCTTCCTGGTCACCGAGAAAGTCTTCCACGACTACGAATTCGAAGGCGAAGTCAAACTTCCCGAAGGCAAATCCAACAGCGGCTTCATGGCTCGTGGACAAGTCAAACCGAACGAAGTCTTTGGCTACCAAGCCGAAGCCGACCCCACCGATCGTCGCTGGTCAGGTGGCCTCTACGATGAACGTCGTCGCCAGTGGCTCAACCCGTTGTGGGATCAACCGGAAGCCCAAGCCGCATTCGATCGAGATCGCTGGAACCGCTATCGAATTCGCTGCGTCGGCAATCACTTGCAGTTCTTCATCAACGATGTGCCGACCACCGACTACTTTGATCCCGTTGATCTGAGCGGCCGAGTCGGACTGCAACACCACGGTGAAAAAGGCCAGACCTATCGGTTCCGAAACTTGAAGGTCCGCAACCTGGGCAGCCATGAGTGGAAACCTTTGTTCGACGGCAAGTCATTGGACGGTTGGGAAACCGTCGGCGGCGGCACGTGGACCGTGGTCGACGGCATTCTGCAAGGCCGTGCCAGCAGCGAAGCCAACGAACCCAATGGCATGCTGTACAGCAAGCACCCGATGACCGATGGAACCTATCGCATCGAGTATCGATTCAAAAAGGGCGACAGCGGCTTCTTTGTTCGCAGCGAGATCACTGAGAACAAACCGTTCGTCAAAGGTGTTCAGTGCGAGATTGATAACTCCGATGAAGTTGGCGGCCTGTACCAAACTGGCGGAGCGGGTTGGTTGGTGCGTCCTCTGCATTACCTCGAAACCGGATTCCCCAAAGACCGGCATGCCGTCGTCAATCGACACTGGAAACAAGCCCGTGAAGGTTTGCAACTCGACAAGAAACCAGTGGTCTCGGACGACGATGAAACGCCTTGGAACATGATGACCGTCAGCGTTCATGGTAAGCGCATCGTCGTTCACTTGAACGATTGTTTGGCCGTCGACCATGTCGTGGAAGACTTGGCTGACTCCGGAGTGATCGCATTGCAACTGCACGGCAACCAAGACCTCGAAGTCGACTTCCGCAAAGTTGAAATGCTGGTCCCAACCAGCGAAGAGTAGAATCCGTCCACGACGACAGGTGACGTAGGCCAGGTTCCACCTGGCGTTGGTGACTGGCCGTTGGATCTGCCCCGTCAAAAGAAGTCTGAATGGCGATCACACCTCGCTTCTACCGAAGCATCGACGCGGGTGCCAGGTGAGACCTGGCCTACGTTGCCGAACCGGATGAGCGATGGGATCCCCTGTCGCTCCTTCCAGCCACCGATGCCGAACCGAAACCTCTCGTTGTGGCGAAGACCACGTAGGCCAGGTTCCACCTGGCGTTGGTGACTGGCCGTTGGATTTGCCCCGTCAAACGAAGCCCGAGTTCCGATCACGCCTCGCTTCTACCGAAGCATCGGCATGGGTGCCAGGTGAGACCTGGCCTACGAGCCTTGATGTGACGCACGTTGCGGTCCAGGGGTGAACCATCACGCGTTGGCGGCGGCCCAGGCAGCGAAGTTGGTGACGGTGTCGTCCTCGCGGTTGCCGACTGGCAAGCTGCTTTGCACAAACTCGCTGACATCGCAAAGCTCAGCGATCGAGTCGACAATCACGTCGGGCCCGTAAGCGAATTGGCCCAGGTCTTCTTTGTTTGTACCACCGGACAATGTCAGCACGGTTCGGTAGCCCATTTGGACGCCGCCCAGGATGTCGGTTTCCATCGTGTCGCCGACCATCACGGTTTGCGATGTGGCCAGCTTCAGTTCTTTACGGGCCGCACGCATCATGATGGGACTGGGTTTCCCCACGCTGAAGGCTTTGCGTCCTGTAACCGCTTCGAGGTACGCGACCGTGGCCCCGCAACCTGGGCGTGTGCCGTTCTTGGTCGGGCAACTGGGGTCCAAGTTGGTGGCAATCAGCTTGGCACCACCAAGGATCATGTCGACCGCTGATTCCAACGCATTGAGCGTGATTGTGCGTCCTTCGCCGACAACAACAAAGTCGGGCGAGTGATCCACGATGGAGAATCCGTTTTGATGCATTGCTTGCAACAGCCCACCTTCCCCAATGATGTACGCGGTGCCGTTGGGTTTCAGTTTGGCGAGGAACCTCGCCGTTGCCATCGCACAGGTGAAGATATGAGACTCTTCCACAAAGATCCCCATCCGATGGAGTTTAGTTTGAACGTCGCGCCGAGTCCTTTGGCTGTTGTTGGTCAAGAACAAAAAAGGAATGTCCTGTCGAATCAATACGTCGATGAACTGATCGGCTCCTGGGATCAGTTCGCTGCCGCGGTAGATGACACCATCCATGTCGATCAAAAAGCCCGTTTTCATCAAATCACTGCAAGAGGTTCGGGAGTTGAAAACTTGATTGACAATGGTTTGCCAATCTTGAGAACTCGACCTCGAACGCAGCTTTCATACCAATGATTTAACGGTAGATTCGTGCCCGCTGCATATCAGCACGGTTGGACGACCGAACACGTGCGTGAACCTTGAACACCCCCCTGCTCATTTCAACAGCACATTGCACTGCAACAAAAAGGCAGGGTGAATCATCGAACGATTCAGCTCACTTCACCTCGAGTGCGTGACTTTCGCTGTGGCTGTTGTACTGCGGTGCGTACATCGATTCGATGCTCGCCATCCCAGTCTGATAGTTGCCGCGAAGCTGCACACGACAGCGAGATTCCAATACATAGGTGCCTTTCCTGAGGTAACCAATGAAGAAATGCTCGGCCGCATCTCGGGTGCTTTGGTAATAACCCAGTGCATCTTGTTGCCGGAATTGAGACAACACATTAACGGGCTCGGTGCCGCTACCGCGATGGTCTCGCAGATGCAAGAATTCCATGTCGCGATCACTGCGGATGATCAACCTGGAGACCAGCTCATCGCCTACTCGAACGGGTTCGTCGCCAATAGGACGCAGCACGGGGCCAGAATCCGTCGCACGGACGACAAACAATTGCTTCTCGATTTGCAAAGGCGTTCCATCGTGCGGCGTGATGTTTTCGATGTTCTCGAAGTACTGCCAATGGACTCCGCCCCAAGCGATGCCTGAGGTTGTCTTCTTGACCTGAATCGAACCCATTTCGGGTGTGATCTCATCCGCCGAGAAACGGTGCTGGTAGAAACCAGTGCCGGCTTCCACGTTACCCTTGGGGACTTCTTGTTGCCCCACCGCAATGTCGACGACTTCATCGGAAGCCAGTTTGTCCGTGCCTCGCAGCAGCAACGCGTACACCGCGTCGGCGGTGGATTTGGTGGTTTCCCACGACTGAGTTTCTTTCTGACGCAGCAACCAAGCTTGGCAGAGTTCGACCCGCTGGAGATCGCCCGCGACTTCGTCGAGCACCTCGATCATCATCGCCTGCGTTTCAATCGGTGCTTGGTGCCACCACCAGCCTGAGTTGGCGTCGTTCCAGTGCATGCCCTGCTCATCGACCACCGAACGCTCGATCAATGAAGCGACGATTTCTTTGGCTTCTTTGAGTCGGCCCAGTCGATGCAAAGCGATCGCGGCGTGCCCTTGGCTCATGCGACTTGACAAGGACAACCAGTGTTCTGCGAGTTGGTCGGTCCAGTATTCAACCGCTTCCTTGTGCTCCGGAGCGGTCGGTTGGTTCTTGTAGAAACTGCGACCGTACAACAGCATCGCCACCGTCGGTGAAACATGTGCCTTGTTGCGGTCCTCTGGCTCGATGCGTTCATAAAGTTTGGTCGCATAAGCGTCCAAGTGCGTGAGCGCTTTCATCGCCACCTGCATGTCAACATCGACACCCAAATGTTGCAATCGACCGAATCCGGTGACAATGAGCATGGTGATGGTGTCGTTGGATGGACCACCATCGAACCAAGCGAAGCTGCCGTCTTCTTTTTGCAGTTCGATCAATCGCCGCGTCAGTCGATCGGCTTGATCGTTGACACGATTGGTGTCGAACAATATTCCGACGTTGCGACGTGCTTCCGATTCGGACTTGGATTGCAGCACCCAAGGTGTTTCGGTGAGTGCGATCGACTTCAGTTCTTCGTTCTGTGCCAGAGGGCTGTCCAGCGTCACTCGTCCAGCGACCTTGGGTTGGTTGCGCCATTGTTCAAACACGCGTTCGATTCGCGGGTCGGATGTGGCGATGTGCCGCGCTAGCAAGTTCGCGTACAAGCGATGGAAAGTTTGCTCGCTGCATTCGTGGGGATACTCCATCAAGTACGGCAGCGCCATCACGGCGTACCAAGCCGGATTGGAAGTCATTTGAATGGTCAGCGATTCGCTCGACAACGTGTCGCTATTTCCTTCCAACAACTTCGGCAGTTTGAAGGTTTTCGTTTCGGCACCGTCGATTGGCAGTGAAATGGATTCGTGCACCAAGATGCGGCGGGTCAAAACCGGTAGGTAGCCTTCTTCGCCATCAGACAAACGACCGGTCGAACCAACGGCCTTGTAGACCAAATAACCAATGCCATCGGGGACCTGGATTCGCCATGAGAATGTCTTGGACTGGCCGGCGGGGATTTCAAACGATTGCTTCGGCTGCGAGTTGCCGACTTGCTCATCGACGGACTCGCCGCTGGAGGCAGACGACAGGTTCAATGCCACCACTCCAGTTTGCATCGAAGCGGATTGATTGCTGACTTTGACCGTCAGTTCAATCTCGTCGCCTTCCCGCAACGTGCGTGGCGGGTTGGGCTGGACCATCAAGTCTTTGCTGGTCACAGCAGTGCCCGAGATGGTTCCTGAGGCAAGGTTGGCACCGTGAGCGAATCCCAATAGCTGCCAACGAGTCAATGCTTCCGGCATGGTGAACTTCATCTTCACCACCCCGTTCTCGTCCGCGATCAATTCGGGGAAGAAGAACGCGGTTTCGTTCAAGTTCTTTCGCGGAGGAATGCCCGACAAATCGATCTCGGGATCATTCGTTTCCGGAGGTGTGCCGTCTGATTCCTCACGTGATGCGACCTCGTTCTCTGCAGCGCTAACGCTGAGCATGGCACGCCCGGCACTCTTCTGCATCGGAGCCGACGCTGGCATCGCCCCATCAGCCATCATCATGTCAGATTCTGCAAAGGCCATTCCGCGTGCCATTGGCATGGGACGTCCGAAATGGTTGTTCAACTGCAGTTCGGAAACCCAATCGGGATAGCTCAGCTCGCCGCTGGGGTGCCCGCGGTGCGACCACATCACAACGGTCGACAAGTGTTGCCAGCCGTTGTTTAGGTGCGGGCTGCGTGTGCTTCGATCACGATAGAAAGCGTTGAAGCCGGTTGCGAAACGATGTTTGGCAAACACGTCGAGCGAGGCATCGTAAAGCGTTGCCACCATTTCCATGATGGAATCCTGCTGGGCCTTGGTCGACTTATCCACCACCTTGGGTTCGATGATCGCGGTCCAAGTCTCTTCCGCACCGGGTTTGAGTTTGGAAACAAAACGTTCCCAGCGGATGGACCAATCTTTGTTCGTCCACGGAACATTGACAACTTGTTGATGCAGATGCAGACGGTTCTCGTGGACCATCATCACGCGAACGACAAACCCGCCTCGCATCGATTCATCGACCGCTTGGGTGATCTCAATTTGTGTCTTGTCGCCGGACGTCCAGTACCGCTGCAAGATCTCGCCGCGATGCTCGACTTCCACTAAGGCCTTGGCATTCTTGTAACCGCTGCCCCAAACCGCGGTGAACGTTTCGCCCGGTTCCCATTGGGATTGAGGCGTCACAAACAGGCTGGCGATTGGCAGACCGAGTTGATCCGCTTTGGGATTGATCACTCGCAAAGGCAACAAGGCCGAGACCGAGCTACCCGCTGAATCGACCGCTGACAAGACCGCTCGGTAGTGTCCCTTGGGAAGCGAGACCTCCCAGGAGCCTTGGCCATTGGCGTCGGTTTGCAAAGTCTTCGAGGACTGCAATTCATCCAGTGGCCACGAATTCGGATCCTCTGGACGAACTCGTTTCGCTTCGTCGTCCGCATCCGCAGGCAACGGTTGATACGTGCCCCAGCGTGGTTGCGGGACGACTTCGGGAGCCTTCAATGACCAGACTTCGATTTTGACTTCGGCGGCTTGGGCTTCGCCATCGAGCGAGGTTGTGTGAACCTGAATGTCGACCGGCTCTTGTTCGGTCAGCCAATCGGGTCGAGCGACGCTCATTCGAGCCGACATGGTCGTGTAGCCCGCCGTGACCGTGCGTTTGTCCGATCGAGTTTCGCCGGTGGTGTCGACGACGTCGGCGGTGATCACGTAGCGGAAGGTGGGTTCGCTGTCTCGATCGACCGAGGCGTCTGGCACGGCATCAAAGGACACGTCAAAGCGTCCCAGTTCATCCGTGGTTGTTTCGCCTTGGACGATCGTTTGCGGTTCAGCGGGAGGCGTCGGGATCCACCAGCATCGCCATCCCCACCAAATTGGATATTGGACTTGGCGAACGACGGTGTAGCGAACAGTCGCGTCGTTGATTGCCGCGCCAGTGTAAGCGGTTGCGCGGCCGGAGACCGTCACTGATTTTTCGAGACGCACCGGATCTTTGGGAGCGTCCAAGGTCACTTCGAACTTCGGACGTTTGTACTCTTCCACACGAACGGTGGCCGCGCCACGTGGGAACTCGCGGACGATCAGTCGCATTTGGCCAGTCAGTCCCGAGGTCGGCAGATGGAAGCTGCCATGGCAACTGCCGCGATCGTTGGTGACCAAGTCCAACGTTTCGACCACTTGGTTGTTGGGGTCGAGCAACTGCACCTGCAGCGATTTGCGATTGTGGGTTTGGTACAGATTCTTCGATTGGTCATAACTCGTCGCGATGGCTTTGAAGCGAAGCGTTTGCCCCGGACGGTAGATTGCACGGTCGGTGAAGAACACAGTCCGGCCGCTGAGTTGATTCGACGTTCGTGAATGACGAATGGAATGATGCTGCTGGGATGGAAGACGATCCTTGCCGTTTTGTGCCAGCAACAACAAGTTGTCCAAGTTGGTTCCCTTCTCCGCTTTCAACTCGAAGCGACCGTTCTGGTCAGTCGTCAACGACGGCAGCGATCGGTATCGATAACCATTGTTGCGGTTGTTCGGCCGCTGGCCATCATGAGCCCAGGTCCAAACGGCCACGGTCGCTTGAGGGATCGGTTCGCCCGTCTTCGAATCCAACACGTGTCCTTCGAGCGTGCCTTGGTTCCAGCGACCATCGGTGACAAGTGCCAATTCGCTGACCCAAACCTGTTTGCCTGCCAGATAATTCTCTTTCCAAACGAAGTCTTCGTCGACGCTGGCGATCAGCAGGTAGCTTCCTTTTGCCAAGTTCTTGGGGACGTCAATTCGATGAACGCTGGTTTTGAAATCGGCGGTTTCTTTCAAGTCGACCGACCTCTGTTGTACGGCGGATTCCTCGGCAAATTTCTTCAGCCATTCGTGCTCGTTGTTCTGAACCATTTGGCCTGAGTTCAGCAGTTCGTCAAAGCTCAGCGAGACCAGTTTGAAGTGCACCTCGGTGATGTTCTTGTAGCTAATTTCAATTTCCGCCTGAGCGGACTCGGAGAGGGCCGGGTTCCAAACGCGTTCGGTCGCGATGTTGAGTTGTGGTGCCTCGATCTGTTCGATCAACGCCGCACACTGCCGTCCGCCAAAGCTTTCCGGATTAGCTGCCACAGCCGCTTTCGCGATTTGATGAGCTCGCACGAACTCCTCTTTCCCCATTTCCTTTTGAGCCAAATGGAAGCTGGCACGGGCGCTGATGGGATGACTTTGGTTTTCACTCAGAAAACGCTGCATCGCGGCTTGCGACCGTTCGTCCTTTTCGGAGCCCACCGCGTTTTGTTCTGCGAAACGCAAACGATTCCAGTTGGCATCGAGGAACGCGTCATTTTGTTCGTCCGCGTTGGATTGTCGGAAACGCACCCAATCCTGCATCAACTCGGTGGCTCGGCGAAGCGGCGACTCGAGGTCCGTTTCGGGGATCTCCCAGGCCAGGAAATCAGCAACCGGATCCAGAATCGGCGAGGACGCTTCCAGTTCGAAACGCTCGATCGGTCCGCTGTAGATCGAATGGGCGTCGACGAAATGGTCAATGGCTTGGTTGACCAAGAAATCATAGACCGTGGGGCGATATGACTCGGGAGCGTTGCCTTCGGTGATCAGTCGCTGGATCGATTCCAGGTCGGTCGCTTGCAGGGTCTCGGCGTCTTCCAAGGCTTTGCCAAACAATGTGCTAGCGCGGCGAATGATTCGCTGAGCACTCCAGGTTTTCAGGTCTTCGCTGGATTTGATGGGCGTCGAATCGTCTTCACGAGTTTCGATCTCGGTGCGGTTTCGGAATCGCCATTGGTTTTGTTGTTGATACGAATAGAACCAACTGGCCAGCACCGCCTGCAGGAGCGGTTTAGATGCCTCCGGTGCAGCATCCAGGTCTTCCTGAAGATGCAGAATCCGGTCTTCAGCACCTCCACCATCGAGTTGGCCTCGCAGGGAAGCTCGCATCCCCATGGCCAAGACCGCATCATCGTGGTCTTCTTCGGCGATGGCGGCGGGTACGATGGCGTCGTAGTGTTTGATCGCGGTCTTCGGCAGCCCCTTTTGCAACGCTTCTTTGGCGGCGTCGAATTGCTGTTTCCGCCACGAGGCATCTTGTTTGGGTTCAGCGGCCATGGAGAGTCTCAGGGGTAAATAGAGCAACCCGAGCAACAGACTCAGAACAACAACGACGTAAGTCACGGTACGAAATTGCCGCATAGCGGATCACCTCAAGAAGCTGCAAAGAAAAGACACTGCCACTCAGGGTAACGATTGAACGAGCATGTTATTAGGCGGAAAGTTTTGGATCGTCGCTTGGTTCTTTTTAGCCGCCCTGGTGTACAGCAGCGCAGGCTTCGGCGGAGGGTCCACGTACACCGCGTTGCTAGTACTCAACGACGTTGATCATCGCGTTTTGCCAATGCTTTCACTGGCTTGCAACTTGCTCGTCGTGTCAGGTGCATGCTTGCGTTTCGCGACCCAAAGGCAAATCTCGTGGTCACGCAGCATTCCCTTGGTGGTCGGGTCCATTCCTTTGGCCTGGGTCGGCGGATCAATCCCCCTGGACCGGGAAGTGTTTGTGCCGTTGCTAAGCGGAACGCTGATTGTCGCTGGCGTTTTGCTTTTGATTGGCCGGTCGAAAGAACGCAGCGACGAAACGCCATCGCGAGAGAACCAACCCGAGAAGGTTTCGCTAGCAAATCAAACCGGATCGAGCCGCATGAATTTTTGGTGGAGATCCGGCGTGATCTGGCAAGCGAGCCTTGGTGCCGTTTTGGGTTTGCTTGCTGGATTGGTCGGCATCGGTGGCGGCATTTTCTTGTCGCCCGTGCTGCACCTGACTCGTTGGAGTCACGCTCGGGACATCGCCGCGACCAGTTCGTTGTTCATCCTGGTCAACTCGGTGGCGGGATTGATCGGCCAGACGAGTAAGCATGATTGGTCAGTCAGCGAAATCGTGACAGAGTTTCAGACGCATGCCCCGTGGTGGCCTTGGTTGTTCGCCAGCGTTTTGATTGGCGGTCAGATCGGAAACCGGGCCGCGGCGAGTTGGTTATCGCCCCTCACTCTTCGCCGAATCACCGCCGTGATTGTGCTGACGGCGGGCATTCGCCTGGGCTGGATGTAGGCAAAGTGGCATAGGCTTCCGGCCTGTGATTCCTGCTCACAGGCTGGAAGCCTATGCCACATTAACCAACCAATTTTTGATGCGATGCGATCAGTTGATCGGCCGCGGAGTTGATTTCAGCGGTGGTGTTGAACCGACCGATGCCGAACCGCACGCTTCGGCGGGCTTCCGATTCAGTCAATCCCATCGCCAGCAACACGTGGCTTGGAAGAGCCTCGGTGCTGCTGCATGCTGATCCGCTGCTGAACGCCACGTCCGGAGTCGCCGCCATCCAGGCTTCGCCTTCAATGTCTCGCAGTCGCACATTCAGATTGCCGGGTAAACGACCCGACGGCTCGTCACTCCAACTGGCACCATTGAGTTGCAAACCGTCAATCGATTCGTTCAAACGACTCCAAAGCAATTCTCGCAATTCCAAAATTCGCGAGGTGTCGCTTGCGAGATCTTCGATTGAGATTTGCAGTGCGGTTGCCATCGCGACAATGCTGGCAGGATTCAGCGTTCCTCCGCGAAGCCCTCGTTGCTGGCCTCCGCCGACGATTTGGGGACGCAGTCGCACGCGTCGATTGCCGTTGCCAACGACGAGGAAACCAGTGCTCTTGGGCCCATAAAATTTGTGCGCCGATGCGGTCAGCAAATCAACGTCCGTCGCTCGCACATCGACCGGCAATCGCCCGACCGCCTGAGTCGCATCGCAGTGCAATACAGCACCCGCTTCGTGGGTGATCTCAGCGATGGATTGGATGGGTGCGACGGAGCCGATTTCGTTGTTGGCCCACATGATCGAGACCAACGCGGTTTGTTCGTTGACCGCGGCACGCAACTGGTCCAAGTCGACTTGTCCGGCCGAGGGATGATCGTGTGGATGGACTCCGACGCGAATGATCTCGATGGGCTGGCCGCTTGCGGAAACCTGTTTCGACAAATCGTCGGCCACTTCCAAAACGGCTGGATGCTCGGTGTCGCAAACCACCACTTGATGACGTTTGCAACGCGGGTGCATCAGCACACCTCGCAAGGCCAAGTCAATGCTCTCGGTGGCTCCAGACGTGATGACAACGCTTTCGCGGGGAGCGTTCAGGATCGCGGCCATCGAATCGATCGATTGGTCGATCGCTCGGCGAACTTCACGTCCGGCTTCGTGGGAATCGCTGTGCGGGTTGCCAAAGTGTTGCGTCAGATAGGGCAACATCGCTTCCACGACGCGAGGGTCGCAGGGCGTCGTCGCATGATGGTCGAGATAGATCATCGGAATTCGCGGTTTTGAATCGTCAGCTAGCGAAGCGTTTCGCCGCTCGGCAATGACGCTTGTTGCACAACGGCCTGATCCAAGGTTGCCTGATTGGCAATCGGGGATCCTTCCAATGCCGAAAACTCCGCGTACACAGGCAAATAGCTGGACACGGTTTGTGCTTCGGAAAGGCTGAGATTGTACACACGCAGGAAGTCATAGACCCCGCCGCGACCGATCGCTTCGGCAGTCGACTTGAAATCGAAGACAATGTTCTCGGTCTGATGCCGGCCAAAGATATCCGTGGGCGTACTGGACACCGCGGCACGAACCGAGCGTCCCGCGATTGTGGGCAACAGATACGCATCATCGGCTTGGAACAATCCCATCATCAGGATGTCGTCTTCACCGCGGCCATCGTCTCGGATGGAATCGAACAACTGCCCCAACAATGCGACTTCACCGGGAGCACGGCCCAAATCGATTCGCACGTTGGCAACCGTGAACGTCCACGCCCGTGATGCGGTTGGCTGTGCCGCACGAAACCAGGCCACCAACGGGTCATACAGCATTTGCTGGTCTGGATCAGCAACGGTGTACGTCTGGGTTCGATCCACACGAATGCGATCAGGACGAAACAAAATCACCATTTGCTCGCCACGTTCGGCGGGCCCGGTTGGTCCGCCGAGCACGTAGTCGTAGACCGGACCTCCATTGCCGAGCGAACTTTCGTTGATCGCATCGACCATTCGTGGAACGAGATCTTGGTGCACAGACGAAACCTGTTGCAACGCCACCATATCGAACTGGCGAACGACGCGAATCAAATTCATTCGGCAAATGTTGCTGGCCAACTTCGTCGGACCAAATCCGTCCAGGGACCAGGAAGCGATGCGAAGATTCTTGAACTTCGCCGGACGCTTTGCAGAAATCTGCTCCGCCGGTGCAGAACCAGCACCATCGTAGACCGGGGTGCCCCAAGTACGCTCAGTCGTCGACGGCCCCGACCGGAGCATGTCACTGGGGCTGTAGATCACCGGGTCGGCTTCGATGGGATTGCCCGATTCATCGACCGGCCAGTCCAACGATTCGCGAGCGTCGGTGGACGAGGTGAACGTGAATGGATCATCGAGTTTCTCCCAAGCGAATTCCGCCTTGGGTTTGATCGCGACTCCGTCCAATCCGTCGATGTTGTAATGCTTGAAGAAGTACCATCCCCCGCCGATCAACAACACGACGATCAAAGCCATTTGAATGGGATGGCCTTTCTCGGGTGCATCGGACATGACTGCCTCCGGGACTTTTGGGGCGGATGTGGGGCGAAAAACGTACTTCAGGGCATGCTTCTGTTCGTGGCGAACCAATTCAATTGGCCACCATCGTTTTGAATCGGCGCCCGCATCGTTGCAGCCCAAAAAAAGGACACTGATCCCCCCCTCCCTCACAACCGGCAAACTTCCTGGGGTGCTGGTCAAGACATTGCCCAGAAACCTTGGTCAATCTTCGATCCCGAAGGCGCCAAACACGCGTTACGCGGCTGACACTGTGCGCTCGGCTCGTTATTCTGGTTGCTCGTACCGTCCCAGCTTTTTCTATCAAGTGGTTGAAACGTTCCCGTGAGCGACATCATTCCCGTCGAAGTTCCTACCGTTGGCGAGTCGATCAGCGAAGTGCAAATCGGCAATTGGCTCAAACAAGAAGGCGACTGGGTCAAAAGCGGCGAAGACCTCGTCGAAATCGAAACAGAAAAAGCGTCGGTGCAAATTCCCGCTCCCGCCAGCGGATACTTGCAGTCGATCACCAAACAATCCGACGAATTCGCCGAAGTCGGCCAACAAATCGCCTCGATCCAAGTCGCTGAACAGCCCGCTGGTGGCGACGGTGGATCCTCCAACGGCGGTTCGGCTCCCCCAGCCGGAAACACCGCGTCGGCACCTGCCCCGGCTCCATCGGCGCCAGCACCATCCAGCCCAGCCAAGAGCGGCGGCGGATTTGTGATGCCCGCTGCACAGCGATTGCTCGACGAACACAAGCTGGACGCATCGCAAGTTCCCGCGACCGGCCCCGGTGGTCGGTTGTTGAAGGAAGACGTGCTAGCCTACATCCGCAACGGATCCTCGCGGCCTGCTCCCGCACCCGCCGCACCACCGGCTGCGCCCGCCACACCGGCTGCTCCGGCACAGCCCATGTCTTCGCCGGAAACTGCGTCGCTGATGACCAGTGGTGGCTACCGATCCGAAGAAGTCAAACCGATGAGCATGCTGCGTCGCACGATCGCGTCGCGACTCGTCCAGGCTCAGCAAACCGCCGCTCTGTTGACGACGTTCAACGAGATCAACATGGCACCCGTCATGGCGATCCGCAGCAAATACAAAGACGCCTTCGCGAAGAAGCACGGCGTCAAACTTGGCTTCATGTCGTTCTTTGCCAAAGCAACCGTCGAAGCCCTGCGTCGTTATCCCGCCGTCAACGCGGAAATCCGTGGCGACTCGATGGTCTATCGCAACTACCAAGACATCGGCATCGCGATCGGCGGTGGCAAAGGCTTGGTCGTCCCGGTCCTTCGCAACGTCGAACGCATGTCGTTTGCCGAAGTCGAAGGCAGCATCGCTGAGTACGCTCGTTTGGCCGGCGAAAACCGATTGCAACCAAGCGACTTGATGGGCGGCACGTTCACGATCAGCAATGGTGGCATTTACGGATCGCTGCTCAGCACTCCAATTGTCAACCCACCACAAAGCGGCATCCTGGGCCTGCACTCGATCCAAGAACGCCCCGTCGCGGAAGACGGCCAAGTCGTCATTCGTCCGATGATGTACGTGGCGTTGACTTACGATCACCGCATCGTCGACGGTCGCGAAGCAGTTGGATTCTTGGTCGCGATCAAAGAAACGATCGAAGACCCAGCCAGATTGTTCTTGGAAGTCTGATCAGGTCGCGGGCTTCATCCAGCTCGCACATTCGATTCAACGTTGCCCTCGGTTCCTGTCATGGGAACCCGAGCCCAACGGCAGTCGGCTTACTGTTTCAGTCGTTTGACGACTTCGGTGTGACCGTTGTTGCTGGCGAAGTCAATTGCGGTTTCGCCGTCGATGTCGGCTTTGGTTGGATCGGCCCCAGCCGCAAGCAACAACTCGACAACCGCCATCTGACCTTCCGCCGCGGCGAACATCAGCGGTGAAAAGTGTTCTTCGCTGTCGACCAAGTCCACCGCCGCGCCGGCATCGAGCAACAACTTGACCGTTTCTGCATTGTCGGCGGTCGAGGCATACATCAGTGCCGTGCGACCAAACGAATCTCGATGGTCAACTTCGACCTCCTGAGACAGAAACCATTCGACGACCGGTGTGTGACCGTCGAACGCAGCCATCTGCAATGCCGTTCGCTGATTCTCGTCCATGGCTGAAACATCCACGCCCTGGCCCACGAGCCGTTTCACACCAGCCAAATCGCCCATCATCGCGGCTTCGCGAAAATTGTCTTCGGGCGACTTCTCGGGAAGCGGAACATCTTCCGAGGTGGCCATGCCTTCGGGAGCCTGTGGTGCCAGCACCTCTTCACGCTCACGCCGCGGGAAATCCTCCGGTGAGAGTCGCTTGGACTCACACCCCAAAAGCCCAAGGGCCGAACCAAGGATCAGGACGCTCGAGACAGAGAACGAACGGACGGGAACGCGACGCGTTTGAAGAGGGTGGTTTTGCATGAGCCCTAACATAGTCTCAGCGACTCAGACCGGCCAAGCTCACGAACTGAATTGACGCAGCAGTTTCAATGGCACGCCGATTGAAATCACGTGAACTTCGCCAGTGAAACGGGCGGCGTCCGACTTGTCGAATCCAACTTTGGGCGCGGCAAACGTTAACGTGTGATCGGCCCGAAACGTCGCCTCGCCGGTTTCTCCCGTGTCGCCATTCATTCCCGTGGGAATGTCCAAAGCGATTCGAATCGCGGAGCTCGCATTGGCTGCTTCCACCACCTCGGCGTAGCGCCCTCGCAGCGGTGGCTTGGCTCCGGTGCCCAGCAACCCATCGACAATCACATCCGCTGCCGACAAGAGCTCTGTTTCATCAGTCTCACCAATAACCTGAATCTGAATCCCCGCCGCCTCCGCGATTTTTGCTTGGATCGCCGCGTCGCCTTGCAATTCGTTCGTCGCTGCCATCGCCAAGATCGTCACCTCACGCCCGGCCAACTGCAGATGCCGAGCGATCGTAAATCCGTCGCCACCGTTGTTGCCTTTCCCGCACAAGATCAACACGTTGCCATCCGGCGTGATCTGATGAATGCATTCCGCTGCCCCGCGACCCGCATTTTCCATCAAAACGATGCCGGGCATTTGGAATTGCTCCATCGCCACCTGATCAATTTCGCGAATTCGCTGGCACGTCATGGGTGACAACTGCAATACCGGTTTCATTGTCGCTTCCATTGAATATTCGGACGAAGCCAGGACGGGCCGAAAGATGTTCGGAACCCATCCGGGACACAAAATGCTTCTTCTTTGACCATTCCCAGTGGCCGGAACGTCTTCCGTGAGAAACAATGGGGTCGTGGGCGTGGTGCCCAAAATTTCCCCTTGGATTGTGTTCCTCTCGGATACCGAAGATGCCCCTGTACGAATACGAATGCAAGTCGTGTGATGATGTGGTTGAGATCCTGGTTCGATCGCCAGGTGAAGAAGTGTCCTGCCCAAAGTGCAGCAATGCTGAGTTGACACGCGTCCTCAGCGTCCCGTCGGCTCCCTCGATGAGCGGCGGCAGCTCGAGCCTGCCGATGGCTGGCGGCGGTGAAGCATGTGGTGCCCCGCGATGCTGCGGCGGCGGTTGCCAAATGTAAATCGGCTGAGCAGCTTGCGTTTTAGCGAGCTCCATGAATTCTCAAACGGGGCGTGGAATGGTTTACAATCCACGCCCCCATCTGACGCTTTCTGTAGACGCCTGATCTGTGGCCCTCCTTCACCGAGGCACCCGTTTCGACGTCCCTTCCAGCCAGGAGAGTTTTCATGAGCCGCCTTCGACGATTGCGCGCTGTCGCACTTATCCCCGCCCTCCTTTCCGCCAGCTTCGCCTCGCTCGCGAGTGTTGATGAAGCGAACGCGAAAGAGGATCGCGAAACGATCGTTCGCAATGATCGTGAACGTGTACTGGCAACCGGTTACTGGATCTACAACGATCTGGATGCCGCTTACGAACAAGCCCGCCAGACCGGCAAGCCGATCCTGGTCGTCTTGCGTTGCTTGCCCTGCGAAGAGTGCGTCAAGCTGGACGATGACTTGGTCGAAAGCGACCCTGAATTGAAGCGTCTGCTCGACAAATACGTTCGCGTTCGCGTGGTTGGCACGAACGGACTGGACCTGAATGTCTTTCAATACGACACAGACCAGTCCTTCGCGGTTTTCATGCTCAACGCTGACAAAACGGTTTACGGCCGCTTTGGAACGCGGTCGCACCGCACCGAATGGCTGGGCGATGTTTCCTTGGAAGGAATGGCGGCCGCGCTTCGAGAGAGCCTGAAATTGCACAACGCTTATCCCGCCAATCGTGAATCACTGGCGGGCAAGACCGGCGCCCCGTTGGAGTTTGCTTCGCCAGAAAAGTACCCCACGCTGACAGACCGCCCTGATCATCTCGACTATTCCGGTCAAGTCGCGAAGAGTTGCATTCATTGCCATCAAATTGGCGAAGCCCGGCGGGACTACTACTGGCAAAGAGGCCAATCAATCCCCGAAGAAGTTTTGCATCCTTACCCGCACCCCAAATCGATTGGGCTGGTGCTTGACGCCCGGTTCCCAGCTCGAGTGAAAAGCGTTGCCAAGGATTCCGCCGCCGCGAAAGCCGGTTTTCAGGCGGGCGACGATTTGCTGAGCATCCATTCACAACCGCTGGTATCGATGGCCGACGTGCAGTGGGCTCTGAATCAAGTCCCTGCCGAAGGTGCTCAGGTAGAAATCCAAACCAAACGCGGCGATCAAACGCGAGCGGTCACATTGTCGTTGCCCGATGGTTGGCGACGATGGGACGATCCGTCATGGCGAGTTTCGTCTTGGATGATGCGGCGGATCGCCGGTGGGGGAATGCGTTTACTACCACTGGACGAAAGTGAGCGTCAGAAACTAGATTTGCGATCGCCGATGGCACTTCGAGTCGCCAACGTCGGCAAGTACGGGCTCCACGCGACCGCTCACAAAGCCGGCGTGCGGGTCGATGACATCCTGATTGAATACGACGGCCAATCGGATTTGATTCGCGAAGCGGACGTCTTTGATCACGTCAACGAGAAGCGTCGCCCGGGCGACCGAGTCCAGATGAAGTTCCTTCGCAATGGCCGCGAACGAACCGCTGAAATTCCGATCCAGAAGTGACCCAATCGCCCTCATCGGGCCAACCACCTGCCCCGCGGCACGGACGCCGCTTTTTCATTTTCTCTGATTCATCTTGATCCCAGTGTGTGTTTCCCGGTAATCCCTACCGTGGAGAAACGCTGTATGAATCATTCCAACGAACACATTTCTGGCGTCGAAAGTCTCGCAGGCTTTGATCGAGCCCCTGAGGTTTTCGTAACCAACTTCCATCGTCGCTTCACTGGTGTATCGGCAACCGCCAACGCTGTGGTCTCGGGCCAAAAGTCTCGGCTGAAGTTATGTTTGGTTGGTGACCCACTGCCTGACGCTCCTGAACCGCTCAGCTACCAGCGAGCCCTTCGCTCCAGCTATCAACGGCCATCGAATCGCCCTTTTTCGATTTGGCACGTGCGACGCAATATAGAAATGAGTGCGGCGATCTTTGCTCGCGATATTCTGCGATTGCCCGTTCGAATCGTCTTCACCTCCGCTGCAATTCGCCGACACTCCGCTTTTCCACGCGCACTGATTTCGCGGATGGATGCAGTCGTTGCAACTACCGAAACAGCGGGATCCTTGGTTCCAAACCTTGCGTCGGTCGTTCCGCACGGAGTCGACACACAAAAATTCACACCGGCCGACGATCGATTCCTAGCCTGGCAAGCCACCGGTCTACCTGGCAAACACGGCATTGGAATTGTTGGCCGCGTCCGAGCGGAAAAAGGGACCGACTTGTTCGTTGATTCCATGTGCGAGCTTCTGCCGACCAATCCCGATTTTACCGCCGTGGTGATTGGACGTGCCAAACCTGAGGACTCGGCTTTTGAGAAAGCACTGAAAGCAAAGATTGACGCCCGCGGACTAACGAATCGCATCGTGTTTGTTGGCGAAGTCCCTAGTCATGATTTGCCGTCTTGGATGCGCAGCCTATCGCTGCTTGTCGCACCGGCCCGCTACGAAGGGTACGGCATGACGGTACTCGAGGCTCTCTCAAGTGGAGTTCCCGTCGTCGCGGCCGACACCGGTGTTTACTCGTCGGTGATTGAAGAAGGGGTAACCGGGCAGGTCGTTCCTATTGGCAATCGGGCAGCCCTTCAGCATGCGATCCAAGACATGATTCAGCATCCGAGCAAGCTGCACGAAGCCGGGCAGATTGGCCGATCTTTTGCCGAGCAATCGCTCAGCCTAAATAATGAAGTCGATGGTTACCAACAAGTCTACGAAAGGCTTTGGGGCGGTGAATCCTTTCGTGATCGTCACGCGGCCTGACGATTGACGCTTGACACTGGACTTCTACCACTGGTACTTCCAATGCCGTGTCGGCGAAGAAGTCGACCGGACTCATTCGCCAAACCCTCACCTTGACGCTGCGTCATCGCTGAACGAGGACAGAACAAATGCCCAAAAAAACCGTCGGACAGCGAATTGCTCAGGTTTTTCGGAAGCCGTGGAAGACTTTGACCAACCGCCGCTACCGTGAATTCCGGCGGGCGTACAACCACTTCCGTAACGACGGCATTCCGACGAAACGCTACGAGTTTAAAAACCTCGACTCCGATTCGATCGTCTTGGATCTTGGTGGATTCCGTGGTGAGTGGGCCGATGACATCCACGCTCGCTACGGTTCAACGATTCATGTCTTTGAACCACATCCCGAATTCGCGTCAACTCTGCAAACGAAATATACCGACCACCCTCACATCCACGTGCACGCGGTTGCATTAAGCAGTTCCGATGGCGACCTGATCCTGTCCGATACCGGGGACGCATCTTCCGCCATTCGCGCAGGTGAAAAATCAATCACTGGTCGCCGTGTTGAAGCAGAAGCCTACCTTCAATCCATTAGTGTCGACCACGCAAACTTGATGAAAGTGAATATCGAGGGAGGCGAATACGACATCCTGCCACACCTCGCAAAATTGGGGTGGCTGAATCGCATTGAAACCATTCAGGTTCAGTTCCATGACTTGTGCGTCACCAGCGACGAAGAGCGAGAAAGCATCCGCCGCGAACTCGCACAATCCCACGGCGAAGATTGGTGTTACCCGTTCGTCTGGGAACAATGGTCTCAATCAGCCAACGTAATTCAGATGCCCAAACGCGTTGCGTGAACAAGCTCGCTGCATAGTGTCCTGATCGCCGGTCTTGAGCGAGCGCAGTCTGGACCGAATGCAATGAATTCCGGATGAGCACTGTTTTCGAGGAGATAGTGAGCGACACAGGGACTCCGGCACTGGCGTGACGTCGAACCTGCCAACTGGCACCACATATCGTCAGTCAAGGTCGAAAGGTAATTCGGTGGTAGGTTCGCTTGAACTCTTTGCGGATCTTCTGCCACACCGATCGTTCAGGTTTGGTGTGGATCGTCTGCGCCAATTTCAGTCGCGGCTCTTCGTTCGGATTCGCGACGATCGCACGGGCGAGTAAATGAAACAACGATTCGTGATGCAGAACTCGATCTCGACTTTGCAAGATTGCAGGCAAACGTTCAGAGTAGAGATCACTCTCGAGAATCTGCTGAACTTGCTCGACCGACCTTTCCAAGTCATCAAGCTTGAGTGCCACGAAGCTGTCGGGGTCAAACCAGTTTTCGATATTTGTACACCCCGCATACAACGGCAGCGAATAGCCCAAGAAGGCATCGCTGATCTTTTCACTCCAATAGTTCGGTTCACAAACGTTTTCGAGCGAGAGATGATACGCATGCGGCAGAATCGCGTCCGCCTTATCGTTCACCTCATGAATCCCACGCCCATACAGATGCAATCGGTCGCCAATCACTTCCTGCAGTCGGTAGACGAATCGCAGTCGTTGCCGATGGCCTTCGTGCAAGACCTTGGTTGAGATGACCGCCGACACGGTTGACGTCTTCTTGGGAACAGGCAGTTCCTGCAGGTCTTTCAACTGCCAAAGCGATTCAGTTTGTCTACCAAAAAACCAGGGCAGTCCACCGTGGTTGGGTATCCAAGTTCCGATGTAACCCGGAATGTTGTAGGGCGAAATCAAGATACCAAACTGGTTGGCATTGACAGAACCAATGTCGACCGCGGGAGATGGTTCCCCAGTGACTAATATTCGACGTGACCATGGCACGGTCGTCTCAAGAACTTCCGTCGTCAGGTGAGCGACCACCAACCAGTCCGCATCATCTAAGTCGTGACTAAAATGAACTTGGCGAAGAGAATCCTCACAAGCTTCACCGAGCGTTCCTGGGAATGCAGGAAGCATCCGGTGGTAAATTTCTGCCGCACTGCCAAAGGGAACGATGCCAACGCGGTCGGTCATAACAGTGAGAACTACAGCGATTAGTGTTAAGCCGCCTCGGCGAATGCGGGCGTTTGAAGTTGATCAATCCATTGGCAGACGTGTTCGACGCCGATCCGGTTGATGGCTTCGCCTCGTGGCGACCCACCGCGGGAGTTGGTTTCGATCGCCAACGCGTGTTGTTGGTATGGCCCGCGTGCGGAAGAAGACTCGGCTCCATCAGTTGGACCATACAGACCGACCACTTTGGCTCCTGCAGCAGCCGCAGCATGCAACATCGGTGTGTCCTCCGCGATCACCACTCGAGCCAATGGACTGAGTGCCGCGGACAATGATAGCGTCATGTCGGGTGCCAGCGAAGCGGCGTCTCCGGCACACGCTACGATCTGCTCTGCTTTCAATCGTTCTTCGAATGTGCGCCAAGTCACGATGGAGTGCATTTGAAACCGGTCCGCCAAATAGCGAGCTGTCGCGGCGTAGCGATCAAACATCCATCCGACCGAAGATGAAACTCTTCCGGAATCCATGATTGCCAGATCTTGCCCGGCCCAGCGATGGCGGTACCGCATTGCCCAACGGTGATCGGCTGATTCGACTGGCCAGTCAAAGTTGGCTTGCGGACGATCGATCGCGAGCGGAGCGAGCAACTCCAACCGACGATCGACCACATGGTGAAACACAGGTGTCACCAACTCATTGAGCAGTCGGCGTCTTGGTGCGAATCTCGGCATCGTGTCCCAGCCAATCCGGCGTGCGGCGGCCGACAATTGACACACAAGTGCGGACACAAACGACTCGTCGCAATCGATGGCTACGTCGAAATTTTGGGCAGTCAGTTTCTGTTTCACGCTGCGAATGCCTCGCGGCGATCGATTCCAGCGGATTGGCAATTCGACGACTTCATCGATCGCTGAATGCTGCTCCAAGAAGTCCGCTTTTTCGACACCAACGGCAATCGCGATTTCCGCATTGGGGAAATACTCTTTCAGCGAACAAGCGACCGGCAGCGTCAAAATGCAGTCGGACAGATCACCCGTTTGGCTGAGCAGAATCCGCATGGGAGAAGATGACTCTAGAGACATAATCAAAATCAGTTGGAAAGCAGGATTCGTGATCAACGCGTTCGACGCGAAACGCCACTATCGACTGGAAATGGATCGGAACGCACGAATGCGAGCTCGCGGGGCCAACCCCCGAGTGTCCACCGGTTGATCGAGCACGTAACTGCCGACATTGCCGGCTTGGTCCGTTGCATCGATTCGCAAATAGATCTGGCGCGGCAATTGGGGGTCCGCGGGCCAAACGTAGTCACCCAGGTTTCGCAGACCCGCGGCGATGGTTGTCCAAGGACCTTCAGGAGTATCACTAAAGGAAAGCGTGATTGGACGCGACATCAAATATTGATCTTGGCACCGATATGCGATCACCAACGACCCAGCCCGGTCGGCCTCGCCATAGCGTGCTCCGGTGATACTCACCTCGGGCTCGGTCTGGTCGACCACCACCACGATGTCGGGTGCATCGCCGCTCAGCGGTCGCGGGCTGGTCAAACCGTTCGCTGCGACGACCACGATCTGAAACCCAAAGATTCCTTCGCCGTTAGTTTCGATATCAAAAGGACTGGCCTTGTCCGGGTCAGTTCCCCAACGATTCCAAGTGATACCGCCGTCCGTGGTTCCGTAGAGCTCGATTGCTTCCACGCCACGACCGCCGATCGCCTCGATTTCAAAATCCAAGCTGAATCGATTGCTGTCGCTGTGGCGGATCACGGAACGCTCCGCCAATCGTTTCAAGTCCAATGTTTCACGCGGATCCAGTGTCGTACGCTCCATCGTCGCCGAACTGGCCCGTTGCGACTCGTATCGCATTTCGGTGGGCGTGTCCGTGGAACGGCCGAGAGACAATGGGTCGCGACTTTTGCGATCTCCAGTGATAGGCGACCAGGGCGACTGCACGGGTTCTTTGGAATCCTGAATCTTGTCGACCGGCGGAGTCGGCTCGGGGGCGTTCAGTTGCGACGGCGCGTTCGTGTTCAGACCGGCCGGAGCAGGAATGGACTCGGGCTGAGACGGCCCCACGTGAAACGGCGTCTCAGGTTCTGCGGACGAAGATCCATTTGCCGTTCCCAGCGTCGGCGACTGTGCGGGTGGCATTTGCGAGGCTGGCGTTTGCATAGCAGGCAATTGAGCTTGAGGGCCGGGCAATTGCGGCGTCGCCATCGCTGGTGAAGGCCCCTGCGTCTGCGGTGCGGGTGCATCGAGCGGACGCATCGCTTCGGCGGGAGTCTGCGGACGCGACGGTGCGGGCAACGATTCTGCTTCCGGCGTTGCAATGCTTTCGATGCCTCGCGCGGCTCCCATTGCCGACTGATGGGGCTGTTCACCGGGTGCATTCCCAGCAACAGGTCCAGCTGGCTCGGACATCATCCCAGACGGCAACGGCAACATCTCAGGCCCTTGCGAAGCTGGCTCGCTGCCTCCAGCAGGCATCTGGCCCGGCAGATCGCCGAACCCTTGGAAGATGCCTTGCCCAAACGAGGGACCGTATCCGTTGGGTCCAGATGCAAATCGCGTGGTGGGCTTGGACGCGACCCGCGGTTTCTGAACCAGTTCGCTGACGATGGTCTCGTTGCCAGCCTGATCGAGGGCACGAAGACGCAGCGACAATTGCTTCCAATCGTCCTTCGGATGCAGTTGCAACCTTCCCGTGTTTCCTTCTCGTTCGACCGTGGCGACTTGCCATCGACGAGTCGTATCGGTGACGTAATGAACGGTCAGCTGGCGAGTTTCCGTCGCATCGCGAATCGTGAACTTTGCAACGACACGGCCATCGGCGTCGGAATCCGCTTCCAGATCGATTTGTGGACCTTGCGTATCAACCACAACCTTTAACTCAGGAACAATCGGTCCCGGCGGGAAAGGCCGCCCATTGGCATCCACCGTACGAGTAGCGAACCAGAACGTTCCTTCACCGGATTCTCGAATGTGAAACTGCCGAGCGTCCGGTGGCTGGCGATCCAACAACTTCCATTGCCCGGGTGCAGCTGTCGCCGATGTCCGGGCACCGACTTGGGTGTACGGGTTCTGCTTTTGCAATGGCCCCGATTGCGTTTCCGCCCCGTTCTCGCGAGATGTTTCCGTCTGATCGGCTGGATTGGGTTGGTTTGCGGGAACTGCCACGTACAATTGCACCTCGACGGGCGCTGTTCCTGCTGTAGCAATGTTGAACGGAATCTGGAACGAGTCCGAATTCATGATCACATCGGCAACTTCTTGTGCCGAGGTGGCACGCGAATCCGCGACCGTGCCACCGGCCAATCCTGCCGTCACCATTGCCGCTACCAATGCCCGCCGAATCGCGGTGGAGCGACGAATCAAACGACTTTGGTGCTGGTCAAATCGCATGGTTTGGTCAAAATTTGGGTTGGCGTGAATTCGTTTGGCGTCAACTCGAGCGTCATCGCGCATTGACAATCCGTGTTTCGAACATCGGCGTTTCCCGACTGTGGACTTCAACCATTGACCGCTAACAATCCTCAAAATCGCTACGACTACGATGTTGTCGTTATCGGAGCCGGTCACGCGGGAACGGAAGCCGCCGCCGCTGCAGCACGTCTGGGTGCGAAAACCGCTCTGCTGACGACCAACCTGGATACGGTCGGACAAATGTCCTGCAACCCAGCGATCGGCGGTGTGGCGAAAGGCCAAATCGTTCGCGAAGTCGACGCACTGGGCGGCTTGATGGGCGAAGCGATCGACGCAACCGGAATCCAATTTCGGATGCTTAACCGTCGCAAAGGCCCCGCGATGCACAGCCCGCGTGCTCAGGCGGACAAAAAGGCCTACCAAAACTTCATCAAGTATCGGATCGAAACCCAAGACAATTTGGACCTCCGGCAAGAAACCGTTGAGGACCTGATCACGGAACCGATCGCCGATGGACAAGACCGCCTGGCCAACCAGCGAGTCGTCGGTGTCCGAGTTCGCGGGGACGCGGTCTACCACGCACCGACGGTGATTCTGACGACCGGAACGTTCTTGCAAGCGATCATGCACACGGGCAAATCGCAATCCGCCGGAGGACGCGCGGGCGAAGGAACCACGGCGGGACTCAGCGGCGCGCTGAATCGAATGGGTTTCACGCTGGATCGATTCAAAACCGGAACGCCGCCACGACTCAACGCTCGGACGATCGATTACTCGGGCCTGGAAGAGCAACCCGGTGACGATGATCCGCAACCATTCAGCTATCTCAACGATGCGATCAGCTCGCCTCAGATGGCCTGTCATATCGCGCACACCAACGAGCGTGTGCATGACTTGATTCGAGCGAACTTGGATCGAGCCCCGATGTACAGCGGCCAAATTGATTCTCGTGGCCCACGTTACTGCCCATCGATCGAAGACAAAGTGGTCCGCTTCGCCGACAAGTCCAGCCACCAGTTGTTCTTGGAACCAGAAGGCCGGCAAACCTGCGAGGTCTACGTCAACGGCATCTCGACCAGCCTGCCTCGCGACGTTCAAGACGCAATGTTCCGCTGCATTCCTGGTTTGGAAAAAGCCGCGATCATGCGTTACGGCTATGCGGTCGAATACGACTACTGCCCGCCAACTCAGTTGTGGCCCCACCTCGAATCCAAATCAGTCGCGGGGCTGTTCTTTGCTGGTCAAATCAACGGCACCACCGGATACGAAGAAGCGGCTGGACAAGGTTTGATCGCTGGCCTGAACGCAGCGAGAACGACTGCGTCCCAAACACCGTGGGTACCCTCTCGGCAAGACGCTTACATAGGCGTGCTCGTCGACGACTTGGTGACCAGCGGCACTGACGAACCCTACCGAATGTTCACCAGCCGAGCCGAGTATCGGTTGCTGCTGCGACAGGACAACGCCGATCGTCGGTTGACCTCTCAAGCCGATGAACTGGGCCTGATCGACGCCGCTCGACGCGAACGTTTCCACCAGAAGCTAGCCGAGATCGAACGTGGGACCGAGCTACTGAAGCAAGCCAAATTCCAACCGGAAACGGGTCCCACCGTTCGCGGCGACGTCTACCTGCGACGGCCGGAGGTGACTTGGGACGTAATCGCTGAACAAGTCCCTGAGCTAGCAAGCATTGGACGTGAAGCAGCCGAACAGTGTTCGATCGACATTAAATACGCGGGCTACATCGACCGGCAACAAGCCGAAGTTCACAAGCAATCGCGACACGCTGAAAAGTCGATCCCGGTTTCGTTTGACTACGACAAGATCGGGCCGCTTCGCAATGAAGCAAAAGAAAAGCTGACAAAGGTTCGCCCGCTGAACTTGGGCCAAGCCAAACGAATCAGCGGAATCACTCCGGCGGACTTGGCGTTGGTTCTCGCCCACATCGAAAACAACTCGCTCTCTCAAACCAAATCGTCCGAGCCGGATGACAATCGTGCGTCGTCCGACAACGAATCCTCTCGACCAACCTCCTCTGCTTCGGATTCCCTTTGACCGCCGATCCCAACTCGCAAAGCTCCAACCAACAAAGTTCCTTTGCAATGATGTGCTGCGCCCACGGCGCCGAGACTTTGGTCAAAGAACAAATTGCCAACGAAGGATGGCGGCTCGCATTTTCGCGTCCGGGTTTTGTCACCGCCAAGCACGATCAAAACAAACGGCCACCGACCGGAGTTTTCATTCGAACCGCCGCCCGTTCACTGGGATCGGCCAAGAGTGATCACTCGTCAGCGATGATTCAGAAACTGCAGCAAGCCATCTCATCTGAAACGGTGCCGTTTGATCAGCTGCATGTTTGGCCTCGAGACCGCACCGCGATCGGGCGTTTCGATTTCGAACCCGGCATCGACGAAGTTTCCGCCGCGGTTGCGGATGAAATCTGGGCAGCTCTTCACGATGGCTCAGCTTCCAACGGCCCTGGGCTGACTTGTGCGCGACCCAATCAAATCGCGGAAAACGGCCAACGGATTTTGGATGTGGTCTTGGTTGATCCGTCGCAGTGGTTCTTTGGAACCCATGAAGCAACGACGCTGCCGACGCGCTGGCCCGGTGGAGTCCAACCGATTGAACCCGCGTACGAACCCATTTCTCGGGCGTACTTCAAAGCCGCCGAATCGATCGCATGGAGTGGCTTTGACATGCGGCCAGGCGATTTGGCCGTCGAAGTCGGCAGTGCCCCGGGCGGAGCCTGCGGCCGCCTGCTGGAACTGGGGATGCAAGTCATTGGTGTGGATCCGGCCGACATGGATCCTCGAATCGCTGACCACCCGCGATTCATTCACTACCCCGCCCGCGCCGGCGACCTGCCCCGCCGAGTCTTTCGCGGAGCCAAGTGGTTGCTGGTCGATTCAACGGTGAAGCCCGATGCAACGCTCAGCACAGTCCGAAACATGGTGGACAGTCGCGAAACGAGTTTTCGCGGTTTGCTGATCACGATGAAATTGGGCGAATACGAAAACGCGACTCACCTAGAACGCTGGTGCAACTTCATTCGAACCTGGGGCGTCGAGCGTTTGGAAGTCCGTCAATTGGCCCGCAACCGGTGCGAAGTCTGTGCGGCCGTCACGCTGCCGGCCTGATCAAACGGTTTCACCTCGGCGTTCCGCAGTGGACACTTTCGCGATCAACGAATCTCGTCGTAAATGACCTGTTCGCCCAGCCAAACCCGGAAACGCCGAATTGCCAAAGTTCGAGAGAACTCAATTTCTCCATGAACGGTCTGGCTAGATTCTGCGGCGGAATACAAATCGCCGGCCGGGGTCAGTTCTTCAGGCAATTCGAACTGAAACCGAGAGTGAATGCGAAGCCAGCTGATTCTGAACCAACAGGGCACCGCATTGATCGTGATGACCTGCCTGAACCACCACCCGTTGTATACAAACGTTCCCTGGAACGGCTTTTCGAACTGGATTTCGCGGTACAGAAACGAGCGTCGGTGAAGTGTCGCGCACTCTGAAAACACGCCTTTTTCGAGCGAGCTTTGCGCAGAAACGCTGTAAGGGTTGAGCTGAGCCAATTCACGCATCTTTCATACAACGAATCTTGTCCTTGCCCCTCATCCTGCCTACACTTCGTTCGCACAACTTACCCAATCTCCCACACTTTCGATTTTCTCGGTGATTTTGCCGTGACTTCCGGGGGGATTCGGACAAAACTGTTGTTCGTCTGAGCGCGGATTCCATTTCGAGTCAGACTAGAATTGAATTTTAGGCAATTGAGACACCCTAACCAGAGACACACCATGAAACGCTTTGCTGCCTTTGCCGGCATGCTTGCGATGACGATGACCATCGCCGTCGCTCAAGACTCGAACGTCAAACTGAATGATCACCTGACGGTTCCTCAATGGGTCAACCCAGCCGTTGCCGGCGAACTGACCGGTCGTCTGATCCTTCCTTCGACAGACGGATCCTCCGAAACGATCGCGGACGCGACCATTGTTTTGACCGACGCATCGGGCAAGACCTTGCGTTCGAAGAGCAATGAAGAAGGCGACTTCACTTTCACCGGTGTTGCACCTGGCGTTTACGCTCTATCCGCTCGTGCAGATGGCGCCTTCGCATGCTGTGCGATGCACGTTGTCAGCAACGACATGGCTTCTTCGGAAATGTATCCTAAGACGGCCGAAATCGCTGCCGCTGGCATCGACTACTCGATCATCAAATCGTCGATCATTCGCTACTTGCCACCAGCTGGCAAAGATAGCCTGACTTCGATCGCAAACGCTGACCTGAAGGGAATTTCGAGCCAAGTTGTTGGCGAGAACCTCTTCCGCGTTGCACAATCCAACGGTGGCATGAAAGGCCGCATCCACATGGCTGGTGCCGAAGGCCGCAGCCTCACCGATGCCGGACTCTTGAACATCTTCCTGATCCACGATGGCGAAACAGTTGACCGAGTCGTCAGCAATCGCGACGGATCGTTCGAATTCGCTGATGTCGCTCCCGGCGAATACTCGATCTTGGCAATCGGCCTGTCGGGATTGGGAATGGCTGGATTCGAACTGGTTGACGAAGCAACTGCCAACGCAGAAACCGCTTTGCTCAACAACAACGGTGAAACCTTTGTCGGCTTCGGAAACAACAACGACGCTTGCTGCTGCTGTTGCCCACAATTCTCAATGCAAGTTGCTCCATTGCCAATGGCAATCGAAGCTTGCAACGAAGTTGTGATCGGCGAATCAATCGTTGTTGAAGAAACCATTGTCGAAGACGGCATGATCGTTGACGACGGCTTCGGAACCGCTGTGGATGCCTTCGGCAACCCAGTCGACGCATTCGGTAACCCAATCGGTGGCGGCGGATTCGCTGGTGGTGGCGGAAGCTACGGCGGTGGATTTGGTGGCGGCGGAGGCGGTGGCTTCGGCGGCGGACTGGGCGGAATCGCTTCGCTCGCTGGGTTGGGCATCATCGCAGCATCGCTGGATGACGACGACAACGACAACGTCTTCCCACCACAACCTGCCAGCCCAATCGTTCCCTGATCGAATTCGTTCGATTCGGACTCACTCAAAAAAGGTCGCGGGACCGTCTCAACCCGCGGCCTTTTTTCGTGCGCCGATCGTCGGCGGCTTCCCTTTCTGGCATAATGCTGAAAACCCCAAACTCCTGTCCCCGCCTTTCGCCCCATTCCCACCTGAGGACCCTATGAGTCTTGTTGAAGGTGCTCCCGCTCCAATCAATCCCGAAGTCCAAGCCGCCGCGGCGAAGGCACTCGATCAGCTCAATGAACACACGCTGAAAACCGTTCATTGGCATTTCAGCGACAACACGGGATCTCCGTTCTGGTTGGAAAAGAAGGCGGAACTCAACTTCGACCCGCTCACCGATGTGAAGTCGTTCGATGACCTAAAGAAATTCCCCCACTTTGAGGACGAATGGCTGCGCGGAGGGCCGATCAATCGCTGGGTTCCCAAAGGTCACGCGGGCAAACCCGTGTATGTTTTTGAAACCGGAGGCACAACGGGTATCCCGAAAAGCCGGATGGTGATCGAAGACCACTGGAAGGATTACGAGCTCTTCAGCGACACCCTGCCAGACGAACACTTTCCGAAAGGCTCCAATTGGTTGATGCTCGGCCCCAGCGGTCCACGTCGTCTGCGTTTGGCGGTGGAACACCTAGCACAGCACCGAGGTGGGATCTGTTTCTGCATTGACCTTGACCCTCGTTGGGTAGTGAAGCTGATCAAGAAAGGTTGGATGGACCACCTGGAAGAGTACAAGAAACACTGCATTGATCAGGCTGTCACTATTTTGACCGCTGGCCACGATGTGAAGTGCATGTTCGCGACTCCTAAATTGCTGGAATCACTTGGCGAAGCTCTCGAAGAGAAAGGAACTTCGCTGGCCGCGGTCGGAATCAAGGGGATATTCTCTGGCGGAACGGAATTCACCCCTCAGTGGACTCGATTCGCTGTGGAAGAAATGCTCGGCGGACCTCCTGAAGAAGGCGGCGTGTTCATGACTCCCACCTACGGCAACACCTTAATGGGACTTGCCTGCAGCAAGCCCATTACTGCCGCGGATGGATACAAGATCAGTTACTACGCACCGCAACCCCGTGCGGTCACTGAGGTCGTTCAGTTTGACGACTACAACACCAAAGTCGGCTACGGAGAGACGGGGCGTGTGAAGCTTTACACGCTGACGGATGAGTTCTTTGTTCCCGGATTCATGGAACGCGACGAAGGTGAACGCGAACAACCATTTGAAACCTATCCCTGGGATGGGGTCAGCGGCGTGCGTCCGTTCCACGAACTGGCGAGTGCAACAACTGTCGGCGTCTATTAATTCGCGATGCCGCTTGGCCCCTCGACATCACTTTCGTTCCACCTCTGATTTCATTTCGACTTCCATGATCACACTGAATCCACTTCGTTGGGGCAAACAATACGAGTCCCTCGAATTCAACGACGTCGTTCACTTTGACACGGGCGAACCAATCGCGCGCATTGGCACAGTGGGCGGTGGCATCGTCGGCCGCGATCTACGCGTGGCTCACAAGGCCCGCGAAGCACTGCTCGAGGTGCCAACCAACGAACTGTTGCAGATGTGCCGCAAGGCAGCCGAACTGTTCGAGAAAGAGACGCTGTCGGTTGGTGATTCGCAACAAACCGTTGACGACTTCATCCACCAGCAATCGGCCAGCACGGGATTGCCCGAACACATGTGTCGGTCCAACATGTCGAAGAACAGTTTCGTGCTTAGCAACATGGAACAGATTCTGGACTGCCTGACGCGTGGTTTGGACTTGTCGATTTTGTCCAAGGGCTACGGAGAAGAAGGTCGCGGCGTCACGGTCAGCTACCAAGCTCAGACACCGATTCTCGGCGCGATCCTTCCAAACAACTCGCCGGGTGTCCACACGCTATGGCTACCAGCGATTCCGATGCAGATCGGATTAGCACTCAAACCAGGTTCGCAAGAGCCATGGACGCCATACCGTATGGTCTCCGCGTTCATCGCAGCCGGTGTCCCCTCGGCCGCGTTTGGTTTGTACCCCGGCGGTCACGACGCCGGTGGAGCAATCATGGCGAAGACCGCACGCAGCATGATCTTCGGCAGCGCCCAAACGATCGCTCAACACGCGGGCAACCCAAAGGTTCAACCGCACGGTCCTGGATTCTCCAAGATCTTGCTCGGCGACGACATCGTCGACGACTGGGAGATGTTCTTGGATGTGATGGTGGAAAGTGTGCTGAGCAATTCCGGTCGCAGTTGCATCAACTGCTCCGGCATCTGGGCCAGTCGTCATACACGAGAAATCGCAGCTGCGATCGCGGAGCGAATCGGACCAGTCGATGTTCGCCCACCAAGCGACCCCGAGGCCCAGTTGGCAGCCTTCACGGTCCCCGCCATGGCGACCGGAACTTACGCCATGGTCCAACAAGACTTGGCCGAAAGCGGTGTGACGGACATGACGGCCGAGTACGGTGAGAAGCTGATCGAACGTGATCACTGTGCTTACCTTCGTCCGATGGTCATCCATGCGGATTCGCCTGACCGAGGCGTTGCGGCAAAGGAATACATGTTCCCGTTTGTCAGCGTCGTCGAATGCCCGCAGGATCAAATGCTTTCTCGCATCGGCACCAGCCTGATTGGCACAGTGATCACATCGGATGAGAAATTCATCCAAGATGCGTCACGCTGCGTGGACATCGATCGGCTGAACATTGGCCCGTTGCCAACCAACCGACTGAATTGGTTGCAACCGCACGAAGGCAACATCATCGAGTTCCTGTTCGCCAACCGTGCATATCAAATCGAACCGATGCCAGCTACCACCAGCGTCTGACCTGCATCAGACGTGATCTGAGTCGCACGAGCTCATCGACAGCTTCCAAACGCCGCGAAAGCAATTTGCTTTCGCGGCGTTTTTTTTTGGGCTAGTCCAATGTTGAAACGCTTTTGGCGATGCCTTCGCCCTCAATCGCAGGACTGCGAAGGGCGGGTTGAATCGATTGTTCCGGTTTCGCCGGCGTGTTGCGGAAACACCTCAAGAATCAAGCGGTCGTTGCAGCCTGCCCACAAACGTGACCTACCTTTCAGCAGACCAATTTCGATCGTCAGCACGGTTTTCGGTCGGCGAGCACAATCGCCGTAGCGAACGGTCCACTGAAACCGCGGGGTACGCCAAACATGATCAAGCTCACTCGACTCGACGGCGAAGCCTTCGTCTTGAACGCCGAACTGATTCGATATGTCGAACGACGCGGCGACACGTTCGTCACGCTGACCAACGGCGAACGTCTGGCCGTCAAAGAAACGATGGACGAGGTCGTCGACCGATCCATCGCCTACCAACAACGCAAACATTTTTTGCCGCCGATGCCAGCCGTGCTTCAGTCAGCACCAACGGATTCCATCCCTCACACGACTTCCTAGTTCGAAGAAACCAATCCAATGGACATCGCCAGTCTGCTCGGTCTGATCTTCGCGATCGGCTTGATCCTCGTCTCCATCCTGCTTGGCAACGCACCCTTCTCGGCCTTCATCGACATTCCGTCGGGATTGGTGGTGGTTGGTGGTGCATTTGCGGCCGCTTTGATCTGCTTCCCAATGGGATCGATTTTGAAGAGCCCGATCATCGCATTGAAAGTGATCTTGAACAAAGGCGAAGATCGTCTGGCTTTGATCAAATCAATCGTCGAACTCGCAGAGATCGCACGCCGTGATGGATTGCTGGCATTGGAATCAAAGATCGGCGAGATCAACAACTCACTCGTGAAGACCGGACTGCAAATGGCAGTCGACGGAACGGCACCCGAGATCGTGGAAGAAGTTCTTCGCACCGAGGTCGCTGGGATGGCGATGCGTCACCGCGAAGGCAAATCCATCATGGATCAACTCGGTCGGTTCGCTCCGGCGTACGGGATGATCGGGACGCTGATGGGACTGATCATGATGCTCCAAGACATGTCCGATCCTTCGGGGATTGGAGCCGGTATGGCGGTCGCACTGATCACGACGCTGTACGGAGCCATCGTGGCCAACGTGTTCTTCAGCCCCTTCGCTGAAAAGCTGGGATTGATGAGCCGCAACGAACAACTCAGCATGGAGATCGCCATCCGTGGCGTCATGGCCATTCAGTCTGGCGAGAGCCCACGAGCGATTGACCAGAAACTGCAGACCTATCTGCCTGCCAAACAAAGGGAACTGCAGTAATGGACGATGAACCAGAAGAAATCGGCATTCCCGAATGGGTTGTCACGTTCGGTGACATGATGAGTTTGCTTTTGACGTTCTTCATCATGTTGGTCTCGCTCAGTGAGATCAAAGAAGAGGAAACTTACCAAGCGCTCGTCGATTCGATGCAGCAACAGTTCGGCTACAAACGCACACTGGAAGCGTTGGCGCCGGGCGATGCCAAACCCCGTTCAATGGAATTCTCAGTGCTCTCGACCACTGGCCGAGCCAAGAAAAAGGACACCGCTCGAGGTGGCGTTCCCGAGAAGGCTCCGATTGGTGAAGAGCATCACGTTCGTATTGTTCGGCCAGGTCACATGACCGCGGTTGGCAGCGTCGTGTTCTTTGAAGTCGGCAGCGATCTGCTGACTCCCGCCAGCCAACGCATCTTGGAGCAAACAGCACAGCAGCTTCGTGGCAAACCACAACGCATCGAAGTCCGCGGTCACGTTTCGGCAGAGTTTGCCGCTCGTACCGTTGGAACCGATGAGGCCATGTTGTTGGCCATTCGTCGTGCCGCTGCCGTCAAACGCTACTTGGTTTCCAAGCAAGGGATCGCCTCGGATCGCTTCCGAGTCTCCTCAGCCGAAGCAACCGAACCAATCACCCGTAACGCAACGATCACCAAATTCGGCAACGACTCGCGTGTCGAAGTGTTCCTGCTCGATGAAACAGTGGAGGACCCCAAAGGGACCTCTGATTCCGACTCCAACGACCAAAGTCCTCAGGCTTAAGACAATCCGATGGCCGCCGAAAACAAAACCGACGACAAACCTGAACTCGAGGATGCTCCGTCAAAACCTCGCAGTAACACCAGTCTGATCGTTCTGTTCGTGGGAATGGTGGTCGTCCTCGAAACAGGAATGTTCTTCTTCCTCGTCCCGAGTGCGGAACAGGTCAGCGCTCTCGCAGAAGCGGAACTGATCCAGTCGGTCCAAGAGGGGGCCGAAAAAGCTGAACAGGAACAGTCCGACGAAAACCAAGAAATTGAGTTTGATTTGGGTGCGTTCGGCGAGACCTTCAGCCCGATCGAAACCGAACGGTCTTTCCGAGTGGAATTGAGGCTCTACGGGCTGATTCGCAAGAAAAACCGCGATAAAATGACGAAGGAGTTCGACTCCAAGAAGGGCCGTCTTAGTCATGCGATCCGAATGAAGGTCCGAAACAGCGAACTGAATGAGCTCACCGAAAACCAATTGGGCTTGCTACAGCGTCGAATTTTGACGACATGTAACCATCTTCTGGATGAAGATTTATTGCTGGGTGTCGGGTTTCACGAATTCCAGCTGATCGAGGAGTGACACGGAGTGCACGATCGTGAGCGAGACGGAGAATCAAACGGAATCCAGCGAACAACTCAATACGGATGATATTGAGGCGTTGCTCAATGAAGCATCGCAATCCCTCGCTGCCGCAACCGGCGACAAAGAATCCACCGAACGCGATGTGCCGCGACCATTCGCCCTTGGCGATCTCTCGCCAAACTCACTCGGTGAAGCCGCCCACGATGTCGATCTTCTCGGCGAAGTCGAGATGGATCTTCGCATCGAACTGGGACGCACCCAAATGCGACTCGAAGAAGTCCTGCGTCTACGTGCAGGCAGCGTCGTTGCTCTGGACAAGCTAGCCGGTGACCCCGTCGACATTTACGTCAACGGTCGACTGATCGCACGTGGCGAAGTCTTAGTCATGAACGACAACTTCTGCGTGCGGGTGACTGAATTGGTCGGAGCTTCTTCATGATCCGTCGCATCACCGGTACGAATCGACATCTGTGGTTGGCGTTGATCGCGATTGTTTGCTTTGGCGAAACCGCCGTCGCGGATCAAACCTACCTCAGCGACACGCTTCCTACGCACAACGCTTCACCGGAACCACCCAAAGTCGTCGGGCGTGGTTTCCCCGCTCTCTCAATGCGTGCGGAGGAGCAAGAATCCTCCGCCTACCAATTGCCATCCGGTAACCCAACATCCGGACTCGAACTCAACCCGGATGATGAATCTTCGCGTTCGAAAACCATTGCTCCGTTGGTCACGGTTGGATCGAGCCTCGCAATCGTACTCGCGTTGTTCTGTGGATTGGTCTGGGTTAGTCGTCGGTTCGGTGGCGGTTCAGCCGCATCCAAACCGCTTTCGCCCGCCACACTCAGCCCTCTCGGGCACATCATGCTCGATCCACGAACCAAACTGCTGCTAGTCAAATGCGGCCGTCGGGTGCTCGTGCTCAGCCAAACGTCGACTGGTGTCACACCGATCTCAGAAGTCACCGATCCAGACGAAGTTCGCGAATTGATCGCAAGTTGTTCCGGCGAAGCTCGTGCCGTCTTTGAGCAAACGATGCGTCAAATCGAACGCGAACCAGTTGCGTCGGGATTCGTTGAACGGCCTGCCGCTTCCGAACCCGTCCCTTCTAAACCACGTCGACTGTTTGCTTCCGCGTAGAAGCGCCAGCCAAACTGTCGCGATCCGGTGCCGCTCGATCAATCGTAGCGTGCCGCAAGATGGCTCCCGCCATCGCCATCCCACTCAAGAAGGCACCTTCGACTCGCGGCCCGCCACACCAATCGCCGCAGGCACCCAATCCGGTGGTTCGATCCCACAAACAATCGTGGTCCAACGGCGACACAGGATTCGCGTATCGCCAACGATGAGCCTGGCTCTCGATCACTCGCTGAAAACGTCGCCCCGTCGCCTGCTCCAGTGCACCAAGCAATTCTTTCGCGACCCAATCAGCCGGCCGTTGCAGATGCTCCTGCGACCAATCCGTCGAGGCATGCAACACCCACGAACTGGCCGATTCGTCGGTTCGCTCGCGACCTGGCTTCGCGTCGTTGCGTGCAATCCATGACAGAGGACCTTCGTTGATAAAAGCGCCCACAAACCCAAGGTCAGACAAACCCTCGCCGCGAACCATCATGGACCAACACGGCAACATCTCGACCTGCTTGGCAGTGGCTTCCAAATCCGAGTGTCCTGCCAACAACGAGGCTGCTTGGGCAGGCGGGCAGTTCATGATCACGCAATCGAATTCACCGCTTTCAACACTCGTTGCTTGATCACTGGAGGAAGAACCACCAGCGTTCTCGATCTGCAGCTTCCAGCGTTCTCCGACTTGGTTCAACGAAACAACGGTCGTTTGCAACTGAACATCGAGGTCGGCTGCCAAGTGCTTGCCAATCGCGTTCATTCCTGGCACCCCCACGTACCGGGGTGTTCCACACTTCTCTTCCACCACCTTCCCGCCCGGCTGCAGTTCTACAATCGGTTGAAGCCAGGGCTCGACCAACCCCTGTTGAATCCAACTCCTCACGTGCCTGGCAAATCGATCGTCGCGAACGGTGAAGTATTGGGCACCATGGTCAAACCCACCGCCCGAATCGCTACGTCGCGTCGCCATTCGACCGCCAACGCCGCGTGACTTTTCAAACACCTGAACGTCCAACCCGTGATCCTGCAGAGTGCGTGCGGCCATCAGCCCGGCCAACCCCGCGCCCACCACCGCGACTCGCGGCAACCCTGCCGCGACCGGACGGTTGATCCATTCGGACACCTGAGGCTGATCAATGCGTTTGCCTTGCTCATCAGTGGTCCGTGAACGCACCTTTCCATAAATCGGTTGTTCAGGTTCCGAAGGACGATCGAACTGACCAAAGGACCACAGAATGCCGCTGTAGCTGATAGGGCTTCGTCCATCGATCGCATACCGATGATTCAAGTCAATGCACTGAGCGAGTGCCTGACAGGGTTGCGATGTCATTGCCAAAAAAGCTTTGCCCCAAGTCATCCGCAGATTGTGATGCAACTCGCCGTGTCTCAGCAGACTCTTCTGAGCCAAGTTCCACAACGATTGCGACGACTTCCCACGTGCAAGTGTCTCCCAATCCAGAACTTCTTCCCGAGGATCGTCAGCATGTTTCTCGAGCGTCTCGCGTGCCCATTTCGGCAACACGGCCATGGTGTCGAGGTCTTCCACATGCTCCAGGCAAAATCGGAACACCATTTCACGCCATACGACCAGTTCGTCAACGTACTTCCTAGCACCCATCGCAGCGGCTTCCCGAGCGATGCGAAACGGACTGATCATCCCGTAGTGCAGGTAACCACTCAGACGACTGACACCCAACGGATCATCAGGATGATTGCGTTGCCTGGAATACTTACTCAAAGATTTTTCGCGAAAGCGATTCCAACGAGCGTACCCAGCCCGCGTGCCACCGGGCGTATCAGCGACGGGACCAACCGAATGATCGACCTTGCACTGGCTGATCAAGCCAGCTAAGTCGACGTCCTGCAAATCAATCGGCTCAAACCCCAACGATCCAGTGAACTTGGCTGGCAGCAGGTTGGCCGGCAATTCTTCGTACGGATGAGCCAGTCGATTCTCGAGCTCACTTTGGATCAACCGCCGAAACTCAAACGCTCGCGTAGGCACGGCTTCGACAGATTGAGATGGCACAATGCAACTCGTGTCGACCAACATGATCGGCGTTGTCACCAAACTGCGCAAACGCTCAACCCAACATGCTATTGGTGCAACGGGCATTTCCTCACTGACCAACACAGCAGCTCGACGGCACAAGTCCCTCAGGTGTGGCCCACGATGCCCATGACGTTCCAGGTGAAACGCGTAAGTGATTCCCCGTGCCTGCAATTCCCGCTGGACGTCACGTGCCCCTTGCATGATGAACGCGTGATGGCGATCTGACGCGTAGGGATATTTCTCCGACAAGCCGTGGTAAACCAACAACGGCAATCCGGTTTTGTGCGCCATCCAAATCGCAGCATCCAAAGCCGGATTTTCATGCCCCCGCAAGGCGTTGTGCATCCAGTACAGCACCATTTCACCCGGTGGATGATCGGTTTCATTGGGTGCAACCACCCAACGCCGGCGCTCAGCCAAATGTGCGGGGATCATTTGATCCACAATGGTTTACTCCAGAAAAATAGGTCGGTCGATTCAATACGGTAGACGCACGGCAAACAAAGTCACTCAGCATCCAATCACGCTGGCTACCGGATCAATCGGCGGGCCAGCCAACCTCGCTTCAATTCGCTTGGAACACTCAGCTTCTGATCCTCCGTCGCGACCAACGAGCCCAACACCGACTTGGCTGCCATTTGCCCACTGATCGCCGCTCCTTCCATCGTCGCCGGCCACCCCGTCGCAACCGCATCCCCGGCCAAATGAAGCCCCGGACGAGACGTCTTCGATGCGGGCCGCCGAACTTGAGTCTCTGGACTGACCGAAAAAACGGCATGCGGATCGGTCACCACACGACTCTTCAAAACTTTCGGCGTTCCCGCTTCCGGAAACGCCTCAGACAATTCTCGTACCACTTCGGAAACCAGTTTGTCTTTCGGCCAATCGCTGCCGGCATGTCGACCGCTGATCACAACTTGATGATAGACACCTTCCGCAGGCGACATGTTTTCGGTTGTTTTGATTGGGTCCTGAAAAAACCACTGAGCCAGAGTTCCCACCATCACCACATGAGGCTTGGATGTCAACGAACGGTCGAGCCAAAGGTGCAACCCAGTGATCGGCGAGGACGCGAATGCGGTCGCTGGACCGATGCGATCGGAACGCCCCTCTGTCGGTTGATCGCCCCAAACTTGCGGGAACCAACGTCGACAGACATGCCACGGCGTTGCCACGATCACATGGTCAGCAACCTGAGGATCGGCGCCGGAGCGTTCGACATTCCACCGATTGGTTTCAGCGTCCCAGTTCAATTCACGGATGGCATGCCCCAGTTCAAACGCGACTCCACGCTGAGCCAACGGCTCCCGAAACCCATCGCCGAAAATTTCAGACAAAGGGCGCCGAGGCACCCAAACATCGCTCGCGTGCCTCGCACCGGCGAATCCATCAATCATGACTTTCCTGGCAGCGGCCATAGAGACCCGTTCTGGAACGTCCCCTAATGCGCTGACCAAAATCACATCCCAAAACTTTTCCAGCGTGTCTTCGGATTGCTCATTGGATCGCAACCAATCCAAAGCGGTGACGTCGATCAAATCAAACTCGGACGTCCTCATCAAACGCCACAAGGCGGCCCGAATTTCTCGTTGGTTCTTCTTCGTCAAATGCTTCAGCGACGATAACGCTGATGAAAGATGCAACGGCGGTGGCAACCAACGACTTGGACGGAACCGGCTGAAGCCATGTTGCGGATGATAAAACGTCAACTCGTCGTAGCATTGAAAGCGATCCAGCAGATTCATCCGCTCGAGCATGTCCAACAAAGTCGTGCAGCACCCCATCGCAACATGCTGGCAATAATCCACTGTTTGACCGGTACTTGGCTCCACAAACGATCCAGCTCTCCCGCCCGTGTTCCGTCGCGATTCCGCCACCACGACCTGCATTTCACCACGTTGAAAAACACCCGTCCGCGAAAGTGCTTCCGCAGCGGCCAGCCCGGCGATTCCTCCACCAACGATGACGACTCGACTCGTCATACCGGTTCGTTGCCACGAGTCGGAACTGGCTCTTTTACCGTGATCAACTCAAGCGGCGGAACGGGCAAACGACGGTACAGAGGACCAACAAAATGATGAGACACGATGCCAATTCGATCACGCATTCCCAGCGAAACGCGGCGAGAAACCACGGCATCCGGATCGTCGATGATCCGCTGCAACAATTTCCGATACGTCCGCCACATCATGCTGAACATTGGCCGACCATCATCGTGCAACGAATCCCAAACACGCCATCCTGAATCAAACAACTCCGCCGCCCGCCGCGTCTCGTCAAGCAACAAACATCGTAGCCGTGCGTCTTTTCGCGGATTCAACAGATCATCTTCCTCTAAACCATGTTGTTCGTAGTGCTGACGGGGAAGATAGATCCGGCCACGAGCGGCGTCTTCACTGACATCTCGCAAAATATTGGTCAGCTGAAATGCCAAACCGCAATCCACGGCAGCCTGCATCGGCAATGGCGAACGGAAGCCCCAAATATGCAAGCACGCGATCCCAACCGCCGAGGCGACCAAGTAACAATAGTGCTCGAGTTGCTCGAACGTATCGAACCGATTTTTCTGCTGGTCCGCCATCACGCCATCAACGATCTCGAGCAAATATCGAGACGGTATTTGGTAGCGATCTGCCGCATGCCGCAGTGCTGGCATGATCTCCGTAGCGTGACGAACCAAATCGACTGACGAATTGGGAGGAATGTCTTCGACACCATCCGCCAATCGGATTGGCTGGCTGCCTTCGCCGATCAGATTCATCGCGGTGGTTTGTCGCCACCATTGCAGCCAACTCCTTCGCAAAGTCAGCGGTTCGTCGCAGTCTCCTAAGTCGTCGGTCACGCGTGCGAAGGCATACAACGCGGACATCGCGTCCCGCTTCGCTCTCGGCAACAACCAAAACGAGCGATAAAAGCTGCTTCCCGACCGACGTGAGATTCGTCGCACCGCGGCGTAGCTGGACATCAGTTGCTTGTGATCAGATGTCATCGCGATGTTCCTCCACGGACACGTCCTGGCCAACACCGTTGCCACATCGCCCGACCGAGCAATCGCAATTGCGTCGAACGACGAACAACCGGACGAACTCGCAACACATCGAAATCAATTGCCTCGATCGCGTCGACGGTTGCCAGACCGCCCTCAACGAAAAGCTTCAAGTCCGCACTCAGCCAACCCGGTACCTGATCCACCAAAGGCATCCCTCGGTGAAAGCGTTCTTGTGTTCGCTTGCACAAAAACTTGATCGCATCACGAACTTCCTCTGGAGTGGTCTGCCCCGATTCCAATCCCCGTCGGATGGTTTCGTCTTCGAATCCAAAGCGCTGCATGATCGACTCAGGGATATACACCCGACCGATCAACCGGTCCCGCGAAACATCTTGCCAGAAATTCACCAACTGAAGCGCCGTGCAGATTTCGTCGGACAACAACACGTTTTCATCGCTATCCGCATCCGCGAGTCGCAGGATCATTCGCCCGACCGGATTGGCCGACCGGCGACAGTAATCGAGCAATTGTTCCTCGTCGCGGTAGCGCACGATCGATTGATCCTGAACAAAAGCGTCCAAGAGATCATCCAGCAGTTGCCGAGGAATCGAGAATCGATGCACCGTGTCTGCCAACGCCACAAAAATGCCGGCGATTTGGCCATCCTGCCGCTCGGCGGAATACATCGCCGCAACCGCCCGTCGATACTCTGCCAACGCTAGAACGGCTTTCTCTGGCGTGCCCGATTCATCGGCAAGATCATCCGCCGTGCGACAAAAGGCATACAAATCGTAGAAAGGTTGCCGAATGGCCCGCGGCAGCAAACAAGTCGCCACCAGAAAGTTTTCCCGACTCGCTTTCGCGATCGCCCGGCATTCGGCCCGCGAATCCGCCAATCCGTCGCGAAAACATCCGCGTCCGTCCTTGCCCTGGATGATGGAGGTGCGTTTTGCCTCCGAATCCGCGGCCCCGGAGTACGCCGACTCTGAACGCCCCAAAACTTCGCGACTCGAACCTTCGCAACCCGAATCAGCGCACCGCGATCCTCGATTGGGCTCATCCGTGCGATCGAAGGTGGTGGCTGGGGGCAACGAGATACCTGGCTGAGAACAACGAAAATTGGGCCGTTGGACGTTTTGGGGCTTCTGCGGTTATTCTAGCGGATGACCAACTCCTCAAGAACAAACACGCTGAGTGCCTGCGTTTTCACGCCGTCAGCGACCTCAAAAATTGACACCCATGAAAATCATTTTGGCGGCTCCCCGAGGTTTCTGTGCCGGGGTCAACATGGCAATTGATTCGCTGGATCTGACGCTGCAAAAATTTGGGCCACCGGTCTACGTTTACCACGAGATCGTCCACAACCAATTCGTGGTCAAGACTTTTCGCGAAAAAGGGGCTGTCTTTGTCGACACCATCGACGAAGTCCCGGAGGGCGGTGTGTTGCTTTTTTCGGCTCACGGCGTATCGCCGGAAATTCGCAAGGCGGCCCAAGCTCGCAAGTTGCATGCACTCGACGCCACCTGCCCATTGGTCACCAAAGTGCACTTGGAGGCGATCAAGTACGCCAAAGCCGGTTACACAATCATCTTGATCGGACACGAAGGTCACGACGAAGTGCTTGGCACGATGGGCGAAGCACCCGAAGCGATCGTGTTGGTCGAAGATGAATCCGACGTCGATCGATTGGAATTCGCACCAGGCACTCAACTGGCCTACCTCACCCAAACAACCCTGTCGGTCGATGATGCCGGACGTGTCATCCGACGACTTCGCGAACGGTTCCCTGAAATTCATTCGCCACCGAAAGACGACATCTGTTACGCGACCCAAAACCGGCAGGAAGCCGTCAAACTGCTCCGCGAAGATGCCGACATCATCGTTGTCCTCGGCAGCCAAAACAGCAGCAACAGTCAACGACTTCGCGAACTGGCGGCTGAACAAGGCAAACGTGCATTGCTGGTCGATGGACCACAAGACCTCGCGGTCGATCAGTTTTCTGACGACGACCGGGTGCTAATCACCGCTGGTGCAAGTGCTCCCGAATCAGTGGTCCAGACGACCATCGATTGGCTGAAAGAAAACTTCGATGCATCGGTGGACACACAAGTCGTCCGAGAAGAAGACGTGCAATTCCCATTGCCCAAACCCTTGCGAGCTTTCGCGGCTGAACAAGCCGCTGCAAAATGAGTGCCTGAATCAATGGCAGAGGCACAAGCCCAGCTCAACGAGCGAAATAGAAGCCACTGAGTACGCTCTCACCGATCTTCGAACGGTTCCGCCAATCCTTCAACGATGCCAATGCGTTGATTGACTTTGATGGGCTTGCTCTCGATAGCTTCCCATCGCTGAACTTCTCCGTTTGGCCACTGCACGGTGATGGAATCCAACGTAGCAACGTCACCTAGGCCAAGATGCAGGATCGCTTCGTTGTGACAAGCGTAGCCATCACCCGCCGTGACCGCACTTGCCCAAACCCGGTCACCCGCGGTCAACTCGACGCGAGCCCCGATGGCATCCCGCTCGGATCGCGTACCGATCAGTCGCAACTGGATGTAGTTGCCAACGGCCTCCGTTTCGTTTCGCAAGAGTTCTGCTGCGGAATCCGCGTACGTCACCGCCGCGTCCAGACGCCCATCGCGATCAAAGTCGCACGTCGCCACACCACGACCAAGACGTTCGCGTCCCCATTGGCCGTCAGGATCGTCCATTTTCGCGATTTCGAAACGGTTGCCTTGATTGACCAACAATTGCGTCTTCATCCGAAAGGGTGTCCCACGGTCAGTCAAATCCTCGACGTGCCCATTGGCGACCAACAAATCAATCCAGCCGTTGTTGTCATAGTCCAAGGCCTGCACACCAAACCCTGTTGTGCGTGACGTCAATTGATCGATCCCAAACGCGACTGCACGATCAGCAAACATGCCCACACTGGTTTGGCAAAAATGGTTGGCCCATTCGTCGTAGAAATTGCTGACGTGCAAATCCAGTTTCTGATCACGATTGTAGTCCGCCATCGCGATGCCCATGCAAGCGTTTTTGTCTCCACCAGGTCCAACGGCGACGCCTCGTATCGCAGCTTGGTTTTGCCACGAGTGCTCTCCGTTTGCATCGCCAGATTGAAACCAAAGATGGTTGGCTCGTTGATCATTCGCGACGAAGACTTCATTGCCCGGCTTCTGATCGATGTCGGCAATCATCACCCCCATGCCGGTGCTGCGAGCTTGTTCTGAATCACCCAATGATTGTCGCCGTCCGGCACCCTTTCCGCCTGAAACAAACACCTCGCTCAACGCCGGTTGAAAATGCAACGGACCGGGCAACTTCACCGGTGTCCCATCCGGGTTTCTTTCGATTGGCTTCCGAACCGCAGGATCATCGACGTAATTGATCTCGACAATATCTGGCAGATTGTCACCGGTCACATCAGCGATGGCCGCGGAAAGGGTGAACGATTCTGAAGAAACCGATTCAGTTTCGCTCAATTCCGAGAGCAGGTGTTTTTCAAACGTCCCGTCTGCTTGGTTGATCAGCAATGCGTTTTCACCAAAGTTGGCAAGCAAGAGATCCGGCCAACCATCTTGATTCCAATCGCCAGCGGTCACCCCGTGCCCATATCCGCGATCGCCGCTCATCGACGCATCGACGATGTCAGTGAACATCCCATCCAGATGACGATACAAGGCATTGGCCTTCACGCCCGCACGCTTGGCAGCCTCGCCTGAAGCTTGGTTAAAATACAAATCAACTCGTCCATCGGCATCGAAGTCCAAACAAGCTACGCCGCCACCCAACGGCTCGTGCAATCGAAATTCCGACTCGACGGGATCAACCGCGTTGAACCATTGAAAATGGATGCCCATCTCCGATGCCACGTTCACCAAACGAGCTTGGGTCGACTCGACTCTGGTTGGCGATTCGCTGCCGGCCGGAGTTTCGCTGCGAGATCGCTTGGCCAGTGCTTCCATCCAAACGGAACTTTGGTCTGCAAATTGTTTGGGCTCCAATCCCACCAACAAAACTTGCTCGTCGATCCCTTTGGGGTGTTTCGCGAACGTTTCCTGCGTTGTTCGTCTGAGGGTGCTCCAGTCCTTTATCGGATGCATGGATGCCAAAAGCGTTTTCCAACCCAGCGATTCTCCGAGACAACCTTGCTTCCAAAGCATGTCTGCCAAACGGTCGAACATCTCCGCTTGTTCCTGTCGAGACATCGGGTTGGATTGTGCATTCCAGAGTTGATTCGCGAGCCACTGCGTCTCGTCCAACTGCAGCAATCGCTCGTCAAGTCGTTCGCGAGCATCCTCGAGCGTACGTTGCTTCGCGGAATTAGCCCCCGCTTCTGCGCCCAAAACATCCAATGCGGCGGAAAGGCTATCCCATGCCACTTGGCTGTGCGGTTCGCGACGGATCGCTTCCAAGAAACAGCGAGCGGCGAAGTCATTGCGGCGATCAAAATCTGCTTGCGTCACTTCCGTTTGCGATGAGAGCACGCCATCGCGCAGTGCGGTGCCCCACGCCAACCAATAGGCCGGGTAACGACGAAGCCGTTTGACGTTGGCCTCAATCGCCCAATCAATCCAAGAAGTTTCTTGCTGGGCCGATGCAAACAACCAACCAAGCATTGCAACGGCAGCAGGATCATCGCGTTTGACTTCCGCACTGTTCTCCAGCACCTCGATGGCTTCCTGCAAATCGCCACGACTGCGAAGCGCGGCAACAACACTCAGCACTCCTTTACGATTCACCGCCGCTTGATCTTGGATGTCGGGCTTGGCTTCAAAATTGACCTGAGGCCGATACGGATAGATCAAACCGATCAACTCAGGCGGACTCAAGACAACACGTCCCGCAAGCAAACGGTATTGCTCGTTCGCATCGAACCGATAGCCACGCTGAGCCAACAACCCCGCGTAGTCTCTTCGCAATTCGACCTTCTGAGGATGAGCCTGAATCAACTCCCGCAACCGCCTCATCGCTTCGCTCGCATCGCCCGCTTCAAAAGCCAAGCTGGCGGCCTGCGACGCGAGTGCAATCTCGTCAGATGGTTTGGTTGCGATCAATTCATCCAACAACTCGATCGCTTCCGACAGTCGGCCATCCCGAACCTGCTGTGCAATCTGTTCTCGCGGGCTCAATGGTTCACTGACGGTGGATTTCGGCTCATCCTCTGGAACGACTGAATTGGCTGGTGTGGATGGTTTACAGCCGATCCAACAGCAAAGACACAACAGCCCCAAGCACCAATCGCCACTGCGACGATCAAGCGTCGTCGGTAGCGAGAAAGTCGCCTTGGCAAAGTTCGTCAAAAGTATCAATGGCTGCATGCCTCGATCATAGCCGAACGGCCACAAACGAAGCGATCCGCGACGGGTTTTCTCCCGCCGCGGATCATTGAGAAGCTTGCGATAAGCATCGAAGAGAAGTGCGGCCGACTGGCGGCCAATCCTCCAACCTTCCCGACACTCAACCGCGGAAGGTGGATTCAAATTTCATCCTGCGTCCTTGAACGGACTACTTGGGTGCCGCGTTGCAGACATAAATCCGCATCGAATGACGGCCGACTTCGACGATTCGATTGTTCGGAGGCATCGGACCATCGACATCCGGGTAGATGTCTTCTGGTGGTGCTGCGGCGGTGTCCACGAACAGATTCCACTGTGTTCCCCGAGCAATTGCCGGGAAGTGGAATTCGCGGTGATCACCGGTGCTGTTGAACATCAAAATCACGTCTCGGCCGAGACCTTCCGGATCATCGATTCGGCTGGGAGCAGCAATGTACGCAGCCATCGCCAACTCACCTTGATCCCAATTCAATGGGTCACCCGACGGCCCATACCAAGACACGTCCGGCACCTTGCGTCCATCAACCGGTTGCCCGGTCAAGTATTCACGGCGACGAATCGTTGGCTGGTTCTTACGGAACTCAATCAACGCACTGACGAAACGAACCAAGTCAGCGTTCTTTTCGACGAGCCGCCAATCAAACCAAGAGATATCGGTGTCTTGGCAATACGCATTGTTGTTGCCCTTCTGCGTTCGGCGGGCTTCGTCACCACTGACGATCATCGGCACGCCTTGGCTGGTCAACAACGTTGCCAACATGTTGCGAACTTGTTGGCTGCGAATCGTGCTGATCGCCTTCTTTCGCGTCGGGCCTTCCACGCCATAGTTGTCACTGATGTTGTGGTTGTCACCGTCGTTGTTGTCTTCACCGTTGGCTTCGTTGTGCTTGTCCTTGTACGAAACCAAATCGTTCATGGTGAAACCATCGTGCGTGGTCACCAAGTTGACACTGCAGGACGGCGGACGCCCGGCGTGTTGATACAAATCGCTGCTGCCCGCCAAACGGGTCGCCAATGGGCCGAGCGTTCCAGCATCACCACGCCAGAAACCTCGCACGTCATCGCGGTATCGACCGTTCCATTCTGCCCAGCGGTGGTTGCCAAAGCTACCGACTTGGTAGGCCCCGGCTGCGTCCCATGCTTCGGCGATGATTTTGGTGTCGGCCAACATCGGATCTTCCGCGATCAGTTCCACCATGGGCGGATTGGGAATCAAGTTCCCGTTCCTATCGCGGCTCAGAATACTGGCGAGGTCGAACCGGAAGCCATCGATGTGATAGTTGTGAACCCAGTGTCGCAAGCAATGGAAAATCATCTCGCGAACGACAGGGTGATTTCCATTGATCGTGTTGCCGCAACCGCTGTAGTTGCAGTAATGCTGGCCTTCCGAAAGGATGTAATAGACTTGGTTTTCAAGTCCCTTGAACGAAAGCGTTGGACCTTGTTCGTTGCCTTCGCAGGTGTGGTTGAACACCACGTCGAGAATAACTTCGATCCCTGCGGAGTGCAGAGCCTTGACCATTTGTTTGAACTCGTTGACCTGAGCACCAGGAGCCGAGTCGTGTGCGTAACCGCGGTGAGGCGCGAAGAACGCCATCGGGTCATAACCCCAGTAGTTCGGCCGCGAAAGCTTTTTGCCCTGCGGGTCCCTGATGGGGAACTCATGCACAGGCATTAACTCAACCGAAGTGACGCCCAATGATTTCAGGTACGGGATCTTTTCAATCACACCGAGGTAGCTGCCAGGAGCCTTGACCTTGGCGGTCTTGCTCTTGGTGAAACCTCGAACGTGCATTTCATAAATGATCGATTCGCTAACGTCACGACGAACGTGACGATCACCTTCCCAGTCAAATGTTCCATCGACGACCACGCACTTTGGCGGGCGCACAACACCATCGGTTTGCTTTTGGTAGGTTCCCGCCAAAGCCTGGGCATAAGGGTCGATCAACCGAGCCGTTGAATCGAACCGGTGACCGTTTTCAGGTTCCCAGGGTCCGCTGGCTTGGAAGTGATAAAGTTGGCCTGCTTCCAGGCCGGGCACGTGCAAGCTCCAAACGTCACCCCAACGGTCGGTTCCCCGATCGAAGTCAATGACTTGAGCTGGTTCGCGATCGGTCACCTTGTTGTACAACAACAACCGCATTTCGGTTGCGGAACGGCTGAAGACCGAAAACTGCACTCCCTTCTCCGTGAGCGTCGCTCCGAATGGCGGGGAGTAGGCGAACTGAAGATCGGGGCACGGTTGTCGCATCAGCATGTAGAGATCGCTCCTTGAGTCGCTGGCCTGAATCGGTTGCCGTGGTCCTTCGAGACCATCGTGTGCTCGGCGAAGTTCGCTGAACCCACTTGTGACGAACCGGTCAGGCATTTTCCAGTTGTCCGCTCAACCCTAGCACTCGATCACGGATCGGCAGGCGAAACCCACCACCACGGATCAAATCTGACCTTGGACGAAACTCCCTGCATCAAACGAATCGATCGATTCATCAAGGCAAGCTGTTCCGGCACCACTTATGATGCAGATCAGAACACTATTCCGGGCTCAGCCAAAAGGATTGGCCAAATCCGACAACCTTTCATTTCAGTCGCTCTCAAACGTCTCCCAAAGAGGAAATTTAGAATCGTGTGACTGCACCATGATATCGTGCATCCAAGCGCCAGAGTTACAAACACGACCTCCCGCAGGCGGCCCTGTCATCCATCTCCCCTTGCAAACAATTACAGGTCCGGATTCCGCCCTGACACACTGGACAGATTCATGAACGAACAAAACCCGTACCAAACGACCATCGAAATTTCCGAAGACTCGCACGCCATCGCCGGCATGCGGTACGGTGGTATCGGCCGATTGGCTTTTGCACTCGGCTATTTTGGGATCACAGCGGTCCAGTGGATTCTCGCCTCAGTCGCTTACTCAATGACCGAGGCCGGGGTGGTTTCGGTTGAAGTCCCGCTGACACTGATTGCGGGAGTGGCCACGATTGCCCTGTCGTGGTACCGAATGATCAATCAAGGCAGCAGTGGATTCTGGGCCTTTGCGACGATCATTCCTCTGGTCAACCTGCTTGTCTTCCTGCGCTGCATGGTCTATCCGGAAGGCTATGCGGACACTAAAACACTCGACACCGCTGGCAAGGTCATCGGTCTGGTGCTGTTTATCGTGTTGCTGATCGCCGTCTTAATGGTTTTCCTTGCATTTTCCATGTGATGCCCGACGATCGGTTCAACTCTTCTCCGCCGGATGCACATGATCGTTTCAGGCGAGATGGTCCAGGCATTTTCGCCCTCCCTCTCTCTGACCAAGGGAAACGAATCCTTCCCCGACGATCAAGGAATCTGAATCACTTCGTGCCCTGCTCGTGTTGACATCGATTGCCAAAGTTCAAGTTCGACTGAATCGGTGATGAAGCGAACCGAACCATCCAGCAACGACACGTGAACGCCACCCTGGTGATAACTTCGAGAAGTGACCGCGGCGTAGGTGCGAACACCTGCCGGGGGCGATTTGCCTTCTCGCATGTTTGTGAAGTCAATGTCGTATTCCACGCCGGAGATCTCACACAGAACTTTCTTGTTCGGTGAAAAGACGGTCGTGACACCGGCTTGGTGCACGCGGCCATCAATCCATTCTGTGTGCCCCGTTTCCGTTTTGAAATCACCACCCAAAGCACAAATCTCGTCCGTGTCGATTGGCATCGTCATCGTTCCGGCGTGTTTCGCGTCACGAGCATACGGTGTCCAACCCTTGACTTCCGCCAGAGCCATTGTGTTGCTGGTCCCATCCAAGCAATCGCGAAAACCGAGGTAGCGACCGGGAACGAACATTCCATCGCCAACCTGATTCGTGGATTCATCCAGCACAAACCAAACACCTTCGTTGGTGGCGTAGTTCAGCTTGTAATACTGTGGACCGGACGATCCAAAGCGAGGGTTATCCCGCGGGTCGCTGGGGCACTGATAGGCAGGGACCCGAAAAGACGACGTGGGAACCTGGACGCCATCGATCGTCAGATAGGATTCGCCGTAATCGCGGCTGAAGTCGACCCCTTCCGACAAAGCCGCTTCCTCGAGAAACGGAAGGATGCGAGCCTGCATCGACCATCCCGATCCTTGACCAGGGTTCGTCCAAGCCGGTGGCAGCTTTTTGTAGGCCGACTCGTAGTTGTGAATGGCGAGAGAGACTTGTTTGAGGTTGTTACCACAGCTCATCCGGCGAGCGGCCTCGCGAGCGGCTTGAACGGCGGGCAGCAACAATCCGACCAGAACGCCAATGATGGCGATCACAACCAACAGTTCCACCAAAGTGAACCCAAGCCGCATCGTTGCGGGGGATTGATTCGTCGAGGGGGCGGTGATGAGTTTCGATGGTGCGAGCGTGCGCATGCAATTGTCCCGAAAACAGGTTTTCGTTGAAGAACAAGCATGGCTGGCGAGAATTCGCGGCCGATGAAAGGAGCAATCTGCCAAGCAATCGATCAACGAAACATGATTTCGTTTGGCTTGTCAGAGACTTGGAGGCATCGTCGCGTTCTTCAATGGCTGGCTAGCTTTTGAAGGTGAACGGGGGACTCTAATGCGATCGACTCGCATTATCAAACCCTTCGCGGCCAGAACACTCAAAACGCAGCCCCCTCTTTCGGCGAGCAATTGGCAACGCCAACCGCACGATGGGGATTTCGCCCGTGTTTGAGCCCCTCGCCCTTGAACATTTCACCTGGTTTAACGTAATATCTGGGATTCGACCGACAGCGAATTCACTTGACCGACGGTTCTGTCGAAAACCACCGTCGTAACACCCTCATTGGCTCGAGTTTGAACGTCATGCAAGACGGCATTCACCCCAACTACCAAGAAACGTCCGTCACCTGCGGTTGCGGCAACACTTTCACCACCCGCAGCACGCGTCCCGAGCTGAAAATCGACATTTGCAGCGAGTGCCACCCGTTCTACACCGGCAAACTGAAATACGTTGACACCGCTGGTCGTATCGACAAGTTCCAGAAGAAGTTCGCTGCTGGTACCTACGGATCGTTGCAAAAGAAGAAGGCTAAGAAAGCCACCAAATGAGCGGATCTATCCGCGATATCCTCGAGGAAAAACTGGCGCGCTTCGAGAAACTCGAAAGCGACATGTCCGACCCGGAAGTTCTCTCCGATGGTGCTCGCATGAGCGCGACGGCACGAGAACACGGCGGACTGAACCGTTTGGCCAATCAATATCGAACTTTCAAACGCCTGACGGATGAAATCCATCAGTGCGTGACGATGGTCGCTGATGCCGAGGATTCCGACGAACGTGAAATGGCAGAGGCCGAGATGGATACGCTTCGAAAGGAGCGCGAAACCATCTGGGAAGACCTGCTTTCGTTGACCGTTGGCGGCGAAGACTCTCACCGTACACGGTGCGTGATGGAAATCCGCGCCGGCACCGGCGGCGATGAAGCAGCGTTGTTCGCACGTGACTTGTTCGAAATGTACACCCGCTACGCCGAAAAAGTGGGCTGGAAGACCGAACTGATGGACGCCAGCCCCACTGAAATGGGCGGCTTCAAAGATGTCACGTTGACCCTCGAGGGCGACAATGTCTTCCGTGACCTGCAGTACGAATCAGGTGGTCACCGTGTCCAACGCGTTCCTGAAACGGAAACGCAAGGTCGCGTGCACACCTCCGCCGCAACTGTCGCGGTGATGCCAGAACCCGAAGATGTCGAAATCGATCTGAAACCAGACGATTACCGCAAGGACTTCTTCGGTGCATCCGGCCCCGGTGGTCAGCACGTCAACAAAACCGACTCGGCCGTGCGACTGACTCACCACGAAACAGGCATCGTCGTGCAATGCCAGGACGAGAAAAGCCAACACAAGAACCTGGCCAAAGCCCTTCGCGTTTTGAAGGCTCGGATCTACGAAAAGAAACGCGAAGAAGAAGCGGCCAAGCAAGCCGAGGCTCGCAAGGGATTGATCGGTTCCGGCGACCGAAGCCAACGCATTCGAACCTACAACTTCCCGCAAAATCGGTTGACCGATCACCGCATCAACCTAACGATTTACAAACTCGATCAAATCATCGCGGGCGATCTCAATCCTGTTACCGAAGCGTTGATCGAATATGATCGCGATCAACTCCGCGGCGACATGATTGACTAATTTATGGCTGAAACCAGCAACGACACTCCGTGGACCGTCATGCGTCTGCTGGAATGGACCACGGACTTCTTCCGGAAAAAGGGCAGCGAATCACCGCGATTGGATGCGGAAATCCTGCTCGCCCATGCGCGTGGTTGCCAACGCATCGAACTCTACACGTCGTTCGACCAAGTTCCCGAAGAAGAACAACGCGTCGCTTTTCGCGAACTCGTCCGGCGACGCGGTGAAGGCGCCCCCGTCGCCCAACTAGTCGGCTATCGAGAGTTCTATTCGATCTCGATTCGCGTCGACGAGAATGTGTTGGTGCCTCGGCCCGAAACCGAGCACTTGGTCATCGAAGCCATCGACCAAATCAAAGGTCGCATGTCTGACCGGCCGAACCCAACGGTGCTGGACATCGGAACCGGCAGCGGGGCGATCGCGGTTGCAATCGCCAAGTCACTGCCAAAGACGCAAGTCACCGCCGTCGACATCAGCTTGACCGCTCTCGACATCGCCAAGTGGAACGTTGAGAACTTGAAGCTCTCCGATCGTGTCACGCTACTGCAAAGCGATTTGTTTGATGGGCTGGAACCCGACCAAACCTTCGACGTGATCTGCAGCAACCCGCCCTACATCAGCCAATCTGAGTACGACGAACTGCCAACCACCGTCCGCGAATTCGAACCTCGCGGTGCGTTGTTGTCCGGTCCCGATGGAACCGAAATCATCGCCCGGTTGCTCAACGATTCAGTCGAGCGTTTGAACGATGCCGGTCAGCTGATCATCGAACTCAGCCCCATGATCGCGGGTGCCTGCAAAACGCTTGCCGAGCAAAACGGTGGCTACAAAGAGATCCACCTGATCAAAGACCTCGCCGGTCACGAACGCATCCTCTCGATGCAAAAAGCCTGAACCGGTCCGCGCTGAGGCTCTCTAAACAAGTCACCGACGGAGAGCCTCCGTCGGCTACACGCACCACAGCAATCATGTAGCCGACAGAGGCCTTCTGTCGGCAAAACACACCGGCAATGCAGCCGACATCGGCAAGCTCATCGCCCCGGACCTACTGGGGAAACCAATCCCTTCCGGCGTTGAGTTGCGCTCATGCCGACGGAGAGCCTCCGTCGGCTACACTCGCCACGCCAATCATGTCGCCGACAGAGGCCCTCAGTCGGCTACTCGGAAATAGCTGGCATTGCTTTGACCGTGTCGCCGATGATTCCGACGTGGCAGTTTTCGAGCAGGGTCCCGGATTCGAAGTACACGTTCTTGGCCGCGATCATGTACTCGGTCATCGCCAAGTGATAGCGAGTTTGTGACTCGTTGAGCCGTCGCTGGGCGTCGAGCAGTTGCTCCAAACTGATCGGCAAACCAGCCTTGCGGTTGGCCTCGAGAGCATCCAGTGCATCCTTCGAAGCCAGGTAGCGATTCAGGTTGGTTTCCATCTGGGCGTATGCCCGTTCTGTTTCCGCGATGACGGCCAGCAAGTCATGGGTGATCTGCCGCTCTTGCTCTCGCAACACCGCCCGCTCACGTGCCACCTGGATCTTGGCGTGCTGCACCGCGGCGTGTGCCTGACGAAAACCAACTGGCATTCGGAACTCGACTCCAGCCTCGTACTCTTGGTAGTCGCCGGTCCCAAGTTCGTTGAACGCGGAATCGCTACCCGCCAAATCCTTGCCGAGGCCACGCAGTCGATACGTGGTGACCAAGTCCAAAGTTGGCAACTGAAAGTTCTTCGCGGCGATGACTTCCAACTCACGACGCTTGACCAGCAGTCGTTGCTGTTGCAACTCGCTTCGCATTCGCAACGCGTCAATGGCCAACGATTGAGAGTCAAAGATCAACGGAGCCGACAAGGGTTCGTCGACAGGACGCAGCAGTTGCCCATCGGCGATCGGCAATCCAATCAGCAAACGCAATCGACGCTCCGCCGCTTGGACTCCCGTGACGCCCGCGAAGGTGCCGCCAGAGGTGGAGTTGTTGTTTTGAGTTCGCTGAATCAGTTTGCCCGCAATCGCGTCTTGTAACTCCGACACAAACCGGTAGTACTGCTCTCTTGCCAGTGCTTCCGCCGAACCGCCACGACGGTTCGACGACTTCTGTGCGTCGTAGCTTCGCCAAGTCTCCAAGCTACGAGCGACTGCTTCTTGCTTGGCGTCAACATCACGGTAGGCGAAGTACAAATCCCAGTACGCATTGACGACGTTGCTGAGATAGTTGCGAGCGTCTTCGCGAAATTGTGCGTTGGAGATATCGCTGTTTGTTTTCGCAATCAACACACCGTTGTACACGCCCGGCAAAGCCGCCGGCCCGGCGATCCGGTTGAACGCCAACCCGCCGCCCTGCAGCAATGGTTGCCGCAATTCGGCATGCAGTTGCGTCTGCCAAGCACTGGGCGTCAAGTTGCCCGTCGCGTTGTTTGCGTCGTAATCGGTGATGCTTCGCAGACTGATCTCCGCACCCGTTGCCGTTCGCTTAGACAACTGCAGCACGTAATCATGCACATCTTGCTTGAACGCGTTGGCACCACCACCAAAGAACCGGTTGTTGAATCGACGGTCGTTGTTCTGCCAAGTTCCGACAGCGGTGAGCTGCGCATCAAACGCCGAGAGCGCGGCCTCCATGCCCAATTGCGGGTCGGTTTGAACCAAACCAGGGCTCTCATCCGTCGTCACCGTCTCGGGTGCTCGCAGCACGGTTGCGTTCAGGTCTCGCAAGACCTCGCTGTTGCTCATCGCTTGATCGAGAGCCTGCTGCAGCGTCAGGTCTCGATAATCCGCTTTGGCCAAAGCCTCCGGATCTCGCAATGTCAGCGGTGCGATGACGGGAGTCGTGAGCGTCTCTGGCGGTGCCCCGGCGTCCACTCGCGACATGATCTGATCGACGTGAGCAGTGCGATTGCCGAGCGTTTCAGGCAATGCCCGCGAAGCACGGCAACCCAACGAACTGATCGCCGGTGCCATTGTCAGGACCATTCCGCCGGCGCACAAAATCCGCCGAGCTCGATGACCCAAAGCCCATCGAACCATCGAACGACCTGCACTGGGTCGACCTTTGGTCACACTTTCCCCTCGATGAATCCGCTAAATGAGGGCGTAGGAAGCACAACTGATGCGACCCGCACTATCCGGATTCTTCGACTGATCGATGCATCGAGATTGAGCGAATCTCAATCAAATGGAGCAGCGACGGTTTCCAAGTACACCCAAACAACGACGCTGAGACTTTACAGCGGCTGGTTAAACTAGGCAGCTGGTTTCGACCGTGAAACCGGCTCCAAATCGCAACCATGACAGCCGCCATTCCATCTCAGACCGTCGTGTCGACCGATGAACTGACACCGTATCAACTGTGTCATCACATCGTCGCTCACACTCGCGCCGACCGAGCGTTGTGGTTTGCCCGACGACAGAACCAATGGGTTCCGATGGGCTCCTCCGTGCAATCCGAGATCGCGGTGGACTCGCCCGTCGCTCGCGATTGGTCCTCGATCCTTTCGCACATTCACGAATCGACCGAGACCAGTACTGACACGGTCTTTCAAAACCAGCTGGATCGATATCGCGAGACCTCAGGTGCGCAAACGATTCTGATTCTGCCGCTGCGTGCCAAAGAGGCAACCGAAGCGACATCGTTCTTGGTTCTTGAAACTTTCGACTCATCGGCACAACAAGTCGACTCGGCGGACCTGCGAGCGGATTGGGAATCGATCAGCCACACGCTTGCTCCCGCACTCCAGCGTGCTGTCGACCAATTCCAAACGACTTCGCCACGACCCAAAGGTCGATTTTCGCGAGCCATTTTGGCGGCCGTCTTTGCGGTAGTCGTGTTGGTTCTGTGGGTCGTCCAGGTTCCCTTGCGACTCCCCGTGGAAGGCAGCCTGGAACCGATCCACCAACAACGTTTCTTTGCACCGACTGCGGCCCGAGTGGTCACGGTACACGTCGAAGATGGACAACAAGTTGAGCAAGGCACCCTGCTCATCGAACTGCGAAGCGACGAACTGGACCTGCAAACCCAAATGGTCGCGGGCAAATTGGCGACCGCGAAAGCGGAACTGGCCGGACGCCGCACCATCCGATCGGATCGGTCGACGCCATCGGGCTCTTCCAACTCATCGACCGACTCAAGTGGCCTGCAGTCATCGACGAACGAATTGGTTCTTCGAGAGCGCATTCGGTCGTACGAGAAACAACTTGAGCTACTGCAGTCCGTGCAAGCATCGATGTCGATTCGATCGACAGTCCAAGGCCAAGTCCGACGTTGGGATGAGGAAGAGACCCTGGTTGGCCGTGATGTCTTCCAAGGACAATGGCTCTTTGACGTAGTGGATTCGTCCGCCGGAATGATCGCCGACCTGGAACTGGCAGAGCAACACGTAGGGCATATCCTGCAGGCTCAATCCGAAAGCCAGCCTTTGACGTGCCGCTTGCGTCTGCGGGCCCAGCCTGATGTCAGCTGGACCGGTGAAGTTCAACAAATCGCATCCGCGGTGCATCCGAATGCTGAACAACAACCTGTCGTCCAACTCAGCGCGACCGTGCCGCCAACACTGGAAGGCGTCACCGACCAACCCATGGGCTCGACGGTCGTTGGCGATGTAGAAGCAGGACGACGAAGTCTCGCGTACGTCCTCTTTCATCCCTTCTTCGATTCCCTTCGGGAGATTTGGTAATGCATCGAGCACTGATCGCAGCGGGACTTTCGCTTGTCGTCGCTTTCCCCGTATTCGCCCAAGATGCGAAACGAGGAGACTCCAACGACTCACAACAGCTAACTTGGATTGGCGATCTAATCGTCACACCCTCGCAATCAGGTTCCGCCGTTGCCATGCATCCCGGACGGTTGGTCCAAATTCATGTGACCGAAGGCGACGCGGTTGCTCGAGGCGAACTGCTGGCAAGCCTCGACGATGAGGTCGCCAAGCTGCAACAACAGTCGGCCGAACAAGATCTCGCGATCATCCAATTTCAAAGCGACCAAACACTGGATCTCGATGCGGCGTTCGCATTTCTGGAAGAACAAAAGAGCGCAGCCAAAGAACACGATGCCGGCGCAGCGATTCAAAAACGTCTGGCCGAAAACGACATCCGTGTGCTGGCCGCCCAAAAAGCCGAAGCGGTTGCCAAAAGCGAATGGACGCGTGCGGTCAACGCCAAGAAAGATTTCGACGACGCGGTTTCGCAATCCGAGATTGATCAATTCCGCCTCGCTTATGAACAACGAAGCTTGGAAACCCAGCAAGCCATCTTTGAACAAGAGAACGCTCGCTTGGAACAATCGGTCGATCAGGCCACGGCGGCATCTCTGCAAAACAAAATCCGATCGGCCGAAGTCGCAGTCCGACAAGCCAAAGCCGCGGCGAACGTTGTCCAGCTCAAGACGAAACTAAAAGAGAAACAACTCGAACTGGCAACGGTGAACGTCGACCAACACTCGTTGAAGTCGCCGATCGATGGCATCGTGGTCGAGGTTTCGCACCGCGTGGGTGACTGGGTCCAACCGGGCGAATCGATCGCGCGTGTTGTGCGGCTCAATCGTCTGCGAGTGGAAGGCTATCTGCCCGCCAAATGGATCCATTGGCTTCGTGACGAATCCAAACCCAAGCTGATCATCGAGCTTGCGACGGGTGAGACAACCGAACGAATTGGCGAAGCGAAATTCATCAGTCCCGAAGTCGACCCGCTCACGCGAGAAACGCGATTTTGGATTGAAATAGACAACGCCGACGGGAAACTGCTTCCTGGCTCGCCAGCCCGACTGATACTCCCGCACAACGATCACGGAACGACACGATGAGTTCCGCGGCCATCCAGCCTCGATTGCGTCCGGATTTGATTTGCCGCATCATCCGCATTGGGAAATCCTTTCAATGGGTGATCCGAGATCCTGTCGTATCGACGCGAGGCTCTCACGACCGCTTCTCGGCGCAATGGATGGTCAACGAGCAAGAATTCGCGATTCTTCAAAGTCTGGATGGACGTCGGTCATTCGATCAAGCCCACCTGCATTGCCAACGTTTGCTCGCTCCAGTCGAACTTTCGCGAGAAGATTTTGCGGCCTTCGTAGACCAAGCCAACCGAAACGCTTGGGTCACAACCGCGTCTGCTCATGGCACTCCACTGCTCTCGCAGAATGAAGCAGGAACTCAGCGACATGAACTCGGCGAGTCGTTTTGGCGACGGGTTCTACACAACCCTTTGGCCATTCGAATCCCATTGGTGGATCCCGATCGATGGCTCGATCGCCCTGTACAAATCGCTCGAAACTTTGTTGCAAGAAATCAACGTACATGCACGGTGATTGGTTCCGCGTGGACTGTGCTCGCAGGAGCCATTCTTCTTACGCACTGGGAACGCTTGATTCCAGCGATCGGCCAGAGTGCTTCGGCGCTACAATCTCCATCCACGTGGATCGTTCTGGCGTTTGTGATTTCGGGGGTCAAGCTGATCCACGAGCTCGCTCATGCGATAGCATGCAAATGGTTTGGAGGAAGCTGTCACGAGATGGGTGTCATGCTGTTGTTTGGTATCCCTTGCTTGTACTGCGACGTCAGCGACGCTTGGTTGATCCCGCAACCATGGAAACGAATGCTCGTCTCCGCCGCAGGAATCCTGGCTGAGTGTGTGCTTGGATCCCTCGCGCTGGTTGCCTGGACCCATTCGATGCCTGGACTGCCGCAAAACGTGTTGTTGTTTGTGTTGATGGTCACATCGGTCAACACGATGATTCTGAACGGCAATCCACTGATGCGTTATGACGGCTACTACCTGCTGTCCGACGCGGTTTCGATTCCCAATCTGGCGACACGTTCCCGAGTCGCGTTGCAAATGCGATTGCGGTCTTGGTTCTGGGGTGCGTCATCGATTCAAACGGAATCGCAGTCCCAACCCACCGCGGTGCAAAACGATCGCAACTCACTCGGCTTGCTCGCCTATGCAACTGCCAGCAGTGCTTATCGCTTAGTAGTCTTCGGAACCATCGGCTGGTTGCTCCTCAATCATCTCGCGTCCATCGGTGCGACCACCATCGGCATCGCCGCTATTGCGATCCTTCTGTATCGCGTGATGCGAGTTTGGACCGCTCCCATCCTGCGAACGCCATCCGAGGTCGCTCCCGTGAAAGCTCGTCGCCGATCTCGATTGATGATTGGTCTGGTTGCTGCCCTATCGGTGGCAGTTCTCTCGATCCCGCTTCCTCATCGCGTGAATGCGACGGCGAAGGTTCAACCGATCCAGCAAACCAAGATCTTTGCATTGACCGCGGGACGTTTGGAATCCATTGCCTCAACGGGGCGTTTCGTACGAGCCAACGAGTCGATCGCTAGGTTGTCGGATTGGAAAACCTTCCTCCAAATCGAACGCCTCGAGGGCGAGATTGCTGAATTGGAAGCTCGTCTGAAGGGAACTCGCATGAGCCGCATTCAATCGGACGCCGGAACTCCCACCTTGGCCAATATCCCGACGATCGAATTCGCACTGCAATCCAAACGCGAAGAACTGCTGACGATCCAAAAAGAGTCGGAGCACCTTGAGATTCGTTCGCCTCACGCGGGCCGGGTCGTTGCGGTCTCGGCCAAACCCGTCACACCAAGGCAGCGGTCACGATCCCAAATTGGTTGGAGTGGGCAACCAACCGAAGCAATCAACCGGGGAGCTTGGATCAACAGCGGAAGTCCCATTTGCAATGTCGTTTCAGACGATCAGCACAAGGTCTCGGTGTCCATCGATGCATCGCAGATCGCATGGGTGCGAGAGGGCCAAGCGGCCGTCACGACATTCCCCTCCGGTACCGCATGGAATGGGTATGTCAGTGAAGTGGGCACGCGTCCGTCTGAGAATGATGGGACCTACGAAATCACCGTTGCACTTGATCCTGACAAGCGACCGTTCGACTTCCCTCCGCCATCGAACTGGACGGCTAAAGTGAGCGTGCACGTTGAGCCCGCTTCGCTGTGGAAACGAACTCGGCACTGGTTGGCCACCCACTTCCGTACGAATAGCTGACGATCGACTGACCGGTCATCAGTCGGAACTCGTCGCCGCCGGCCAAAACCGCACGGTGCCATCTTCGGACGCGGTCATCATCAGATCACCCTTCTCGGTCAAATCCAACGCGGACAAGGCATCCTTGTGACCGCGCAGTTCCAGCAACTCTCGTCCCAACCTGGCTTGTTCGTCACGATTCGCTCCTTGTGCGATCGGATCCCACACTCTCACCGAGCGATCTTCACTGGCGGTAAACAACCGAAGCGGATTGGATAACACGGCTAAATCGGAGATCGGTTCCGCATGTCCAATCAACTGAATCGGGGCCTCAATGTCCGCCGTTCCAAGCCTTGGATTGGCGAACCACTTCTCGACGTCCCACATTCTCGCGACGTTGTCAGATCCACCCACCGCGACCCACTTGGAATCTTTGGAAAAGCGGCCGACGTTCAGTTTGCCGAGCGATGGATCCGCCATCAGGTTGAGCGTCGCTTCCCCATCCATTCGCATCAACGTCGCTGCACCTTGATTGGTTGTCGCCAGCAAACACGAACCATCCGGACTGAAGTCCAACGAAGCGATTCCGCCTTGCAAAACTGGATCGTTCCACTGACGGACGGACTGGAATGTCCCTGAGTTCTCTTCAAAGTCCCAAACGCGAACTCGTGAATCGTCACCACCGGTTGCCAAGCGAAACGTTTCCGTGGGAGAGATCGCAATCGCGCGAACAGTGCCCTCGTGAGGCGACTCCAACTTGCCGATTGTCTTGCCAGTCTCCGCATCCCAAACTTTGACACTGCGACTGGCCGTGATCACACGGCGATCACCATCGGCAAAGGTGGCTCGTGTGACCGCACCGTGAGCTCGATAGCTCATCAGATGCGTGTTGGAGTCACCGTCCCATCGAAACGCCGCATTGCCGTGCATGGTCACGAAGCGATCACCTTGCAGCGACGCCACCGCGGTGCATTCCCCAATGCGTTCTGGCAGTTCAACCGCGGCGACTCGTTTCGCCGTCCCGATGTCGCTGGATAGGTCCCAGGTCTCAACGCGACTGGAACGATCTCCGGCTGGAGTCACAACCAACCGAGCCAACCGACCGTCCGTTGAAAATGCCACTCCGCCAAAGTTGGGACGGCCACCAAAGGCGCTGGTTTGATCCTTTGAAAATGTTTCCGAAAGCAATCGTTGTTGTTTGCCGCTGGGAAGATCCCACCAAGTCACACTGGCAATGGTTCGGTCGGTTCGCTTCGACTGATCGATCGTGATTGCCTGCCGTCCATCGGGCGCAACGACAAGGTCCATCACAAAGCCATCGGTGTCATAGCGGTCCGCCCAACTCCGATCGGACCAACGCCAACGCATCAACGATTGATTATCGGATCCAACCCAAACGCTTTCTGAATCACCCGCGAACGATGCCGTGTTGATGCGAAAGCCAAGGAGATCGTCGCTTGGTCCACCGACCGGTTCACCTGTTTGCAAATCCCACACACGGCCTCGGCCCGCTCGATCGCCGCTGAACAACCAATGGCTGTCAGGAGAAATCGCCAGAGCGGCGACGGATTCTTCATGGCCATTCAAACGATGCAGTAACCGAGGCGAAACTTGCTTGGACGGATCCAACTTCCAAACCAAAACGTCCGATTCGGTGGAACTGGAACCGGTGGCAAGAAGGCTGCCATCTTTCGAAACCGCCAACACATCGTTCAGTCCCGTCCCACGAACGCTGCCGAGTTCTGTTCCGCGATCGATGTCCCAAATGCGGACCGTCGCGTCGGCATTGCCGAGAAACAATCGACGATGCACAGGGTCCATTCGCATGGACATCGCACCGAACGCGCTGCCTTCTTCCAGTGTGCCACCATCTTCTGCGGACGACGATCGCTCGTCCGACGAGATCGTCAGACGAGTATCGAATCGAGATGTATTGGGATCAATCGACAACACTCGCGCCGTGTGATCGCGACTGGATGTCACAACCTTTGTTCCATCGGGACTAAATCGAGCCGACCAAATTTCGTCCTCGTGGGCGGCCGTTTCGAATGTGTCCAAACCATCGGCCGCTAGATTTTGATCGCCCTTCGGCTGAGTGGATGTGAGATCGTCTTCCAATCCACTGTCCAACCGTCCCGTTTCTGATTCCCAATAGCGAAGCGTTTGATCGTCGCCCAGGGACAGCACGTCGCCACCGGATTCAGGAACAAACACCGCTGACTTCACCGCCCCGCCGTGGCCTCGCAACGATCGCTCGCGAGCCCAAGGCCCAAGTTCGGCTTCGCTCGGAACGTCCGCACGCGTCCATGTTCTCACCACGTAGTCTTTACCGGCGGTGATCAGTCGATCGAGCGTCCCGTCATATCGAATGGCCTGCACCCCGCCGCGATGAATTGGTGTGGTTTCGCTCAACGCTGCGGAGACATCGACATTGCTTTTGGAAGCATCAACCGAAGCCAAGTTCTGGACCGCACTTTCGATGCTTTTCTTCGGATCCGCATCAACCAGATCTTCTTGATCCCAAACGAATACGTTTCCATCGGTGTCACCACTCGCGAAGACAGGAGCGTCATTCTCCATCCAAGCCGACACCGCAGAAACTTCCGAATCATGCCGCATGAAACGGCCAACCCGAGTCCCAGTATCTGCTCCACCGACACCGATGTTCCAAACCGCCACACGTCCCCGTGCCGAATCGTTGACCGCCGCAGCAACCCAAACCGTTTCCCCATCGCGAACGGCAATGGCTTGTGTGACTGGACCGACGTGCCAGTGTTCGCTGAAAGTAGGAGAGCCATCATCGCCATTCGAAATCAGGTCCCAAATCCGGACCGTACGATCGGTGGATGATGACACCAACGTGTTTGAGTCGGCAAAACCAAGGTCGCTGACCGGTCCGTCATGCGTCGGCAAACGCGATATGCGTTTGGACAGATCCCCGTTCCAAATTTCGATTTTTCCGTCCAGCATTCCAATTGCGACTTGTTCGCCTGATGCATTCATCGCAGACGCCGTGACGAATCCGCCATTGGGATCGTCCCACGCTTCCGCCATTGTCAATTGACCGGAACTGGCGAGAGAGAATGTCGCGATCCGCCCGTCATCTTGAACGATCAAACCACGCCGAGTCTCACTCGCTGGAGCCTGAGCCAACAACAATTGATCCGCGATCACGGGTAGCGAAGCGACCGTTTTGGATTGGCGAACGGTAGCTGACAACCAACGCAGTTCCCATGGCAACGGCTCCTTGGGGAATCGCTCCCGATAGCCATCGGTCAACTCCGAAAGAATCCGTCGAGCGTCAGAGAACTCGTTGCGATCGACACGGGCTTTAGCCAATCCAATTTGAGAAACATACGACTCATATTCCGCCTCGGCTTGGGCTACACGGGCAGCTTCTGCGCTGACGCGAGCTTTTTCCGCATTCTTGTTGGCGCGTACTTCATTTCGTTCAGCCTGTTCCCTATTTTCGATTGCTGTGCGCTCGTTCGCCTTAGCGAGCTCAGTTTGTTCATTCGCGATCTTCCGTTGTTCTTCTGCCTCTTTCCTACGTTTTTCTGCAAGGGCCTTCTGCTTTTCAGCCACCGCTTTCTGACTTTCCGCGTTTTTTCTTTGCTCCTCAGCGATGTCCTTCTGCTCGGTGGCCGTTCTTTTTTCTTTCAGCGCGACCTGTTCCTGTTCTTTCGCGATCTGGGTTTGCTCCTCGGCTCTACTTGCCTGTCGCCGAGCCTCTTTCTCCTTCGCATTGATCGTCACCAATGCGAACGCACCGCCGACAAAGATGAACAGCAACATCGCAGCCACGGCACGCTTCAAGAACTTGAACCGTGACTCACGAGCCTTTCGATCCTGGATGGCTTGTTCCAGCTTCATCGCCATGGCTTCGTGCTCAGGCGATTCATGCAGCAACACGCCCTCCGGTTTTAGCAACGACAAGCCAAGGTCAAAGTCTTTGTTGTCATGGGCCGCGGAAGCATGAGCCAACCGCGCCCGAGCCATGCCGTCTCGCGCGGTTTGGTTTCCATCCCAAAGATGCAATGCCTCTTCAAACCCGAACGTCGCTCGTGAGAACAACGTGTACGAAAGCGTCTGCTCCGCTTCTTTCAGATCGTCTGTCGCTCTGGACGCCAGCGAGATGCTTTCGGAGTGCGATCGGTATTCGCGAATGGCGTCTTGGAACTCGATCACGCTCGCATAGCGGCCTTCGATGCGAGTCGCCATTGCCTTGCGAGCGATGTTGAGCAGTTCGCCTTCGTGCCGAGGATCGACCTCGCGAATCTCATTGGTGGCAACCGCACGCAAGCATTCCCGAACGTTCTTGGCATGGTGCGGGGCCTTGCCGGTGACGATCATGAACAGCGTCGCTCCGAGCAGATAGATATCTGCCGCTGGACCAATCGCCTCCAATGGTCCCGTCGCCATCTCAGGCGCCATGAACGAAGGCGTGCCGCCCAACCCTTTCGCGGGCGTAATCGAATTGAGCTTTTCAAACTGAGGCATCGCCAACGCGATCCCCCAATCCATCACCATCACGACACCGAAATCCCCCAGCATCACGTTTTCTGGTTTGATGTCTCGGTGAATGATCCCTCGGGTGTGAGCGAACGCGATCGCATCGGCCACCTTGATCAAGATCTCAAGATTTTCGTCCCGCGACTTCTCGCCGATGACCTTGTTCCACGGCGTCCCGACGACACGTTTCATCGCGTAGAACAAAGTGTTCTCGCCGGTCACCGCGACATCGTGAATCGGAACGATGTTGGGGTGATCCAAGTCACCGGTGATCACCGCTTCGGTCAGAAATTGCTGACGTCGACTGTTTTCGGTGGACTCCAAACGCCCCTGTTTTCGAAGCGCGTCGCGTTTGTCGTCCTCCAGCGGCTTGATAATCTTGACCGCGATCAATCGGTCCAGCGAACCTTGCCGAGCGACGAAGACGTTGCCCATCCCGCCTTTGCCAAGCAACCGAACCAATCGGTAATCCGACGCTTCGGTTTCGCTTTCCTGCGGAGTCGTAACTTGTCGTCCACGCAACGGCAACGATGAACCGGCAACCGCCGATCCAAACTCACTGAACGAGGCAACCGTCGCAGCACCGGTGTGAAATTCCTGAGACAGCTTGGACCAATAACTCACATCCTCGGATGTCAATTCGCGAGGATTGATGGTTTGACCAATGTCTTCGTCTGTCAGAATCGTTCCCGCGGTCGCCTCGCTTTCATCCCCTTGAGTCTTCGAATTCGCGTGGATGGTGGGGATCGTGTTGTCCGCCGTTTCATCCAGCGTCGCATTGAGATCGACCGTGGCGTCTGTTTCCACCACGGTCAAATCAGACTCTTGGACGGTTGCATCGGCGTCATTCAATGTTTCGTCGACAACAGTGGCATTGGCGTCCGAGACCGTTTGGTCCGATTCCAGCAATGTCTCATCGGGATCGAAGTCAGCGTCTTCTACGACGGTTTCATTCACATCTGAAACAGTCGATGTCGCATCCGAAATGGTTGCATCCGTGTCCGCCACGGTGAACTCATTTTCAATGACGGTTTGATCGGAATCTTGAACCGTCTGGTCGGTTTCTTCGACGGTCTTGTCCAGATCAGCGACCGTTGCATCCGGGTCGTTCGACGGAGCAACCGGAATGATGTTGCCTTCGTCCAGGGTTGCGTCCAAGTCGACTTGATCGACCGTCTCGCTCAGTCCGCGATGATCGTTTCGTTGAAACGAATCGGTTTCCTCGACCGTCTCATCCAAGTCGAAATGGTTTTCGGTCGCATTCTCATCCTCTGGCATACCGTGATCTGGTTCACCGTGGCGATCTTTATCATTCGTCATGATCACGCTCCTCGTTTGGGAGTTGATCCGAATCCAATTCTTCTAGATCGAGCGGAATCAAACGCAACGTGCCAGCCTCCAGGTCGTCGCCGGTTTGAATTGGACGCCCATCTCTCAATTCAACCTGCAGGATCGTGCGTTCATCCGATTCACCGATCACATATTGAATCTCATACTCGCCATCGGGAAGCTTCGAAAAGAGGCGATTCAAGGAATCACTTTCCAATGAACGATCCGGCAAACGCACCGGTTCGATCAAGTCTTCCGCATCGGGATCAGGCGAAAGTGCACGAAGCTGAAAGAACTCTTCTCGAATCGCCGTTGGACTGGATGAAGCTTCGGACGTTTCGAACGTCACGGTCGTGAGCGTTGTGGTGGTCGTCATGACGACGGGAGTCACGGGATCAACCGGTTCGGGAATCACATCTCGAACAGGCAAGAAAGCCAGCGGAACGTTCACACGGGGAATCACAAAAAACGCTGCCCCTGATTCCAGAACCGGACCGGCTGATGTTTGCGTCAGAGGATTGTCGGTCGATGAAATCACGCTTCCGGGAACATCCAGCGAAACGAGAAGTCCATCCGTGTTGGGTTGAGTGATGGATTCGCCGAGCAATTGGATCGACTCATGATGCTCGACTGCGAACAACACGTTCAAAGGGTCGGTTGCACTTCCGCGTCCATTCAAAGTCGATTCGAGAATATCGTTTTCCATGTACACATGGCTGACGCTGGTCGTTTGAAACGAGCCCGGAAGATTCTCGACGCGTTGGAACCGTTCCGTTTCGGCTCCCCAATCGATGATCAATGTCAGACCATTTTCACCTTCGGTTCCGAGGTTGACCGACAGAATCCCTTCGGCATCGTTGACATCAAACTGCGAAAGGATGTTCGTTCGAATGGAGTCATGCTGATAGAACGCTTCGGTCAATTCACTAGGTTCCGGCGCGACCGGCGGAGCTGCTGGACGGGGCGGCAGGTCTGGATTGGGTGGAATGAGGTCTTCCGGATCGAGCACCGGTCGCGGTGTGAATTGTCTCGCAATTCCAACGCCATCCCCGGTGTTGATTTCGAATTGCTGACCAAGTTCAATCGCGGGTGCGGACAATGTCACCGCACCGGCTTCAATCGATGCCGCTTGGATCTGCACATCATCCAACGCCACAATCCGTTGCGAGGATGACAAACGCACTCGGCCGTCGGCCCCAAGTGCCACGACTTCGGGATCCAACTTTCGATCGGGACCATCATCGACGGATTCATCGTCCATCAAAATCAAATCGCCTTCCGCGTGCACGTCAACGAACCCGTTGCCGGCCACCACGTCCTTGATGATCACATCGCCATCGTTGCGAACCCAAACGGAACCTTGATCAACGATCACGCTTTCCAGGGTCAGCTCGAGCCCACCGAATTGTTCCAAGCGGAAATCGCCATCGCCAAACTCGATTCGTGCGACCACCGGCTCATCCATCGCCAACCAAACCAAATCCACATTTCCATCACCGGCATCAACGTCCAATTGAGTCACCGATTGCAACTCCAACTCGCGTACGTTGCCAATGCCGTCGTTTGCTTCGAGGAGGAGTTCATCCGCGATGAAGTCCGCCAAATTGTCCACGGCGGAATCATTGATCGAATTCGCAATCACCTCGATTCTCGCGTCACCCGCGTCGATCTGCTCCACAACTAAATCGGACTGGCTGACCAATTGCACATCCGCATCAGCCGTGAGTATTCGGACGTTGGAGATTTGGTTGCTGGTTTGATTCAGCGTCACGCCCGCATCAACCGAAACGTCCAGATCGTCGACCACCAACGTGCTGGTCGCCAACTGGCGGACCGCACCTTGGCCAGTCACTTCCAAAACCGGCGTCGTCAAATGTGATTCCAAGACCAGATCATCTTGCAGACCGAACAGTTGAACTCGATCTTGAACCGTGGTGGTTGCTTCTCCCAAGTCAACGCGCCCGACATCTTCGGTGGTCAGTTCGGTGATGTTGACAACCGACATCCCCAACTCAGGCAGCAACGCGAATGATGTGTTTGCGTTGCCACGGACCGAGATCATTTCCGCGGCGACGTCGACATCATTTCCGATGGTCGATGGCGATAGCACTTCGACATCCACGCTGTCGTTCCCGAGCCCGCCACGAACAGTCGCATCCAAACCATCAGGCAATCGCAAGTGCAACGAATCGTTGCCACCGCCCAAGTTCACTCGAACGCGACCGCCAGTAATCGCGTCGACGCCGATCGAATCGACTTGGATCGGATTGCCAATCACGTCGTGGCCAATCGTGATCGGAATGATGCCCGTCACCGAATCAGTGAATTGAAGTTCGCCTCCTGGGGTGAGCGATGATTCGATGGTGTCAAAACCCGCGTCCCCTTGGACCAACAGGTCACCCAACGCGGTCAGCTCGGCGGTCGCATTGAGAACCAACCGTTTTTCAAGCGGACGAATGCTCGGAACAAACCGGGCCGACGGGCCGACTTCGGCGACATCCGCTCGTATCCATTTTGTCCACGAACTCGACCAAATTCGCGACGCCTTTGGCCTCCAATCGCGAGCCAATTTGGACTGGAGAAATCGCATGATTCTGGAGGCTTTGGTGACCGAGTGGAGAACGTGTATCGAGACGATTTCGCGAAGAAATATTCTAATCCGCACTTGCTTCAGGAACATTCAAAAGCCTCCTCCCCACCGAAGAACTGGCTCAGGTGGAAGAAACCGCCCAAATCGCAACGTTAAGGTGTTCCGATTGCAACGATTCCTCCCGGTTTAGCGGTTGTTGCGATCAAAATGGGGAAAGGAATGGGTTCCGCCGATTGAGACCATGAGGGACCAGCGTGAGTTCCCTCCGGAACTGGACGCAAATTGAAGCGAAGCTATGAACTTCATCCAAGCACTGATGGCTCAATCGCGATCGACCGAAATCATCGTTGCCGATGTTTCTAGGCCACTGTTGGCCGATCGTGTCTCGAGAATCGCGATGCTGATGCTTGGTTGTGCGTGTTTCGCCTCAGCGACGGCGAACGCCCAACAATCGCAATCCGTGTCGCTGGCTCCCGCGACGCAGTCCGCTTCTTTTCGAAGCATGCTGCAGAACGATCAACTCAGCACGCACGCGGCGCAAACGGTCTCGCACCAATTGACCGATCAACCATCCGCTCCAGACGCCGCCCAAACGACCCCGCAGCAACGCGCCGCGGAAAGGCTGCAATCTCGATTCGCGGCACTCGAAAAACCCGTTCGCGAAATTCGCGTGGTTCAGGCGGACGTCGCGGGTTCGTTTCCCGAAAACCACGCCGCCGAGTTGCTCGCACCAATGGCTGCGCACGTGATCGAAAGCGATTGGCATGAGATCCCAACTTATGATCGCTATCCGGTTTGTTTCTTCCACCAGCCATTGCATTTTGAAGAACGCAATTTGGAACGCTGCGGCAACGGACACGGCTACCTGACCAACGCCGTCTCCACATTTTGGTTCCTCTCCAACACCGCCGTTTGGCCGTATCGAATGGCCAGCGAACCGCATTGTCAGTGCGTCAACTCAGCGGGCGACTGCAAAACTTGCCAACGCTACGCATTGCCGATCGAGCCTTTGCATGCCGATTCCACTCGGCATGAACTCGCGAAAGGTGTGCTGGCCGAAGCCGCCGTGATCGCCGGTTTCACCTTTTTGGTGCTCTGAATTGGCCTCGATCGATGCAGCTCATCGCGGCACGAATCACCCAATCTCGGTGAGTCTGTGGTAGTTTGTTCGCACCGATCAAAATGTCCCGAGTCGATGGCAATTTCGGCCCATCCGGTCACGGGCAAACGTTGAAAAGGAAGCACCATGAGTGACGCAGTCTCGCACCTGATCTTTGACGTCGAAAGCATCGCGGATGGCGATCTCATCTCGCGCGTCCGTTACTCGGGTGAAGACCTGTCCCCAGACGAGGCCATTGCGAAGTATCAAGCCGAACGATTGGAACAAACCGGGTCGACGTTCATTCCCCATACGTTTCAGGTTCCCATCGCGGTGGTGGTCGCCAAAGTCACCTCCGACTTTCGCTTGGTGGACATCAAATCGCTGGACGAACCCGAGTTTCGCCCGCACGTCATCACCAAGTACTTCTGGCAAGGCTGGGAGATGTACAACATGCCCCAGTGGGTGACGTTCAACGGCCGATCGTTTGACATTCCGATCATGGAACTGTCAGCGTTCCGGTATGGAATTTCGATTCCCAAATGGTTTGACGACAGCGGCTACAAATCGCGTCGCAATCGATTCAGCACGCATGCCCATTTGGATTTGCAGGAACTGTTGACCAACTTCGGTGCCGCTCGCTTCAACGGAGGCCTCAACTTGGCCGCCCAAACGTTGAACAAACCCGGAAAAATGGGACTCAGTGGCGATCAAGTCCAAGCGTCTTACGATGCCGGTAATCAGAAAGAGATCAGTGATTATTGCCGCTGCGATGTGTTGGACACGTACTTCGTGTTTCTGCGGTGCATGGTGCTGACTGGCAAACTGGAATTAGAACGAGAGATCGAACTGGTTCAGCAAACGCGTGATTGGATCGAAAAGGAAAGCGAAACCTGCCAAGCCTGCGCCGATTACATGACGCAAATCGGGGATTGGGACAACCCTTGGCTAGCCGAATCGGAAGAGGCCGACGCCGAGCAAATTGAAAACGAAGAAGACGTCTCCGCCGACACGGGTTCGAAAAGCACTGCATCATCGGGCGGCGAGCAAGACGCGGCTGAACCGGACGAATCCAAAGCGTGAATGCTGAGAATTCCTGATGAGCAACCAAGCGCTGCGAGTGACCTGCCCGAATTGTGTGGCATTGATCGAATTCCCCGTTGTTTCACGCGACAACGAATCGAACAACCAACCGTTCCAAAGCGGTTCATGTGCCGCATGCTCACACGTAATTGACTTGCGAGTTGCCGGCAATCAAGTTCCCGCCGACCCGCACTCGTTTGCAAACCGGCAACGAGCCGTCACGCTATTGCAGCCCAATGAATCGTCGGTTGAGAGCGTCTTGTTTGACGCACTTCAATTGTTTCGCAGCAATTGGAAAGTCCTGTTGGGCGTGTCTTGCCTGACAACGTTGATTTGGTTTGTCTTGGTTGCGTGGCCTTGCCGAAAGCTAAGCGATCTTTGGACCTTGGCTCAACAAGACGCGACTCAGATGCTGACCTTTGTTCTCGCGACTTTCATGGTGGTCTGCGTCGGCATTTTGACCACCGCCTACACAACTTCCGTGATGGCGAGAATGACATTGGCCGTGGCTCGCTATGGCCGCGGCCGAAACCAGTCACCCGTTCGGTTTGCTCCTGGATCGGACGCGATGCCGTCCCGGGGAAGCTTGTCCGTTCCCCCGCGTGTGCTGTTTCACATGACTTTGTTCATGCTGTTCATCGCCGTGATGATGGGAATGCTGTTGTTGGTGGGCGTGGCGGTCATGATTGCGTTCATGTTGATCCTTCCGTTTCCGCGTGAAACAGCGACGCTGGTCGGCACCTTCTCCGTCGGCTGCGTTTACTTCGTTCTGATTTTCGCGTTGCAGTGGCTCCTTTGGCCAAGCGTTTGCTTGATCGCCGACGGTCGATCCTCGTTCGGACAGAGCCTGCAACAAAGCTTCGCGCTATCGTGGATACATCGGCGGGTGAGCCTGAAAGTTGTCACGTTCTACTTTTTGCTATCCACGATCGGTGCTTTGCTGTTGTACGTCGGCCAAGCCATCACCACTCCGATCGCGAGTCTGCCGTTGGCGGTGGCATATCTGCGGATGACCGGCGGCCAAACGGCCCTCGACTCGACCGAGTGAAAACGGGCTCGAGCCCGTTCCCCCCGCCTGATTCCGATCTCGAAACACGCTGCGTGCGGATTTCGGTTCACGACCTGGGCGGATCATGCCGATCCTTCCGATTGGAGTGCGTACGCAAGGAACGCGTCGTCTCACCCTGGTTCGTCATGCGGGGGCATACGAAATGAGAAACACAATCAATCGGCGTCAACTCTTGGTCGCACTGGCAACGGCATCCATGGCCTCACCGGCTTGGAATGCGTTGGCGGAACCGCCGTTGGGCGTCAATGGCGTTCAATTGGTGGGCGAGCCCACTCAGTTGATCACCGCCAACGACCTGCCCGCGGCGCGTGTGATTCGTCTTCCACCGGTTGATGACCGTGTGAAACAGGTGGTTGTGACCGCACTGGCGATTGACCCTCGTGGCGAATGGTTGGCTGTTGCAGGCGACGACCACGTGATTCGTTTGCTTCGTCAAGAAACACTGCAAATCGTTCGCACCTTGGGCGACGGCCAGCGTTCTGGAGAATCCCCGATCGGCCACAGCGATATGATTCGCACGTTGGCCTTTGATGCGACGGGAAGCCGATTGGCATCCGCCGGCAACGATGGTCGGTTGGTGATTTGGGACCGGAACCAACAATTCAGCGTGTTGCAAGAAATCGGATCCGCGCCCGCTTTGGCGTGCGTCAATTTCTCACCGACCGGTCACCAAATGGTCGCGGTTGGATTTGACAAAGAAGTGTTCTTGATTTCGAACGAACCGACCAAAAACGATCGACTGCTTTGCGATTGCAACGATTTGCGTTGCTGCGTTTACCGACACGATGGCGAAGCACTTGCGATCGCCGGTCGTGACGGGCACCTGCACTTGTTTGATCCCAAGACGGGCAAACTGATCGCGGACCAGCACTTGCACGAACGACGCGTTCGCGACTTGGCGTTCATGCCAAACTCGGACATCTTGGTCAGTGTCGACGAAGACGGAGTGATCCTACGCTGGGACACACGGACCAACGAGGTGCTTTCGCGTCAAAAGATCACGTCGGGACGCTTGTTTTCATTGGCGATCGTCGACAGTCATCGCATCGCGGCGGCCGGCAGCGACGATGTGATTCACTTGGTCGACTTGGCCGACGACGGTCGATCGCTTTATGTGTCCGGACAACTCAGAGGCCATGTCGGATCGGTGGCAACGCTTGCCGCCGTCGATGGCATGGTGTTCTCCGGCGGATTTGACGCGACTTTGCGGCGTTGGGATTTGAATCGAAACGCAATGGCGGACAGCAAGATTGCACTCGGCAACGACGGGTCGACCCCGGCCAGCGAACCGACACCTCGCTGATCCATCGACCGCATCTCATCCTTCCATTCCTTCAGCTGACCTGAACTCCCTCGCGTCCAACTGAAATCAATGTGCGGTACAAGGAGGTACCAAACGTGATCTGGAAACGTCTCGAACGATTGCTAACACCCAACACTTCTGCTTCGACCGGGCGGAAGATGCGCATCGAGTCGCTGGAGAATCGTCGTTTGATGGTGGCGGATCCGATCCATGTGGGATTGGTTTATTTGGAAACGGACTACTTGGAATCCGATCAAGACGTCGGCAGCGACTCCAAGGGCGACCGATTTTTGCTTTCGTTCACCGGCGGAGCCCCCGGCACCGAGCTGACGGAATTGATCATCCGCACCGACAAAGACGGCGATGGAATTTCGGTTGGCGATCCGATCTTCGATACCGAAGTGGGCAACCGCGGAAAGAACGGCGCGCACCCATTCACGGTTCAAAACATCGAGACCCTCGATGGCACTCCCGCCGACGTCACCGCAACGGTGGAAGACGGTGGCCAAGTCCTGAAGCTCAACTTCAGTGGCTTCAGTGCTGGTGATCAGTTGGAGTTCACGATCGACGTGGACGAAGTGTTGCGCAACCTCCCGGACCTCGATGAGTTCAACCAACGACTCGACGTGATCACGTCGGGACAAGAGTTCCAAGATTCGATTTTGGAAGCTCGCTTCGAAGCTCCCGATTACTACGCTGCCGAAGCCGACGCGATCTTCTTGAACGACTTTGGGGACCCGGCCCAGCAATACGGTTTGGATTTGCCGCCGGACGAAGGCACCGACATCGACAGTCGGCCCAACCGATCCGCCGCCGCGGTTGGAACCGCCACGCAGACTCCGATCCCCGCCTCGATTGGTGGTTTTGTCTATCGAGATGACAACGATTCGGGCACCAAAGACGCTGGCGAAGTCGGCTTGGGTGGAGTCACAGTTCGGTTGATTCCCGTCGACACGATCGCGCCACAGAACCAGCTCGAAACCAAAACCAACGCCGACGGTTCGTACCAATTCACGAACCTGATGCCAGGTCGCTATCGCATTGTCGAAGTCGACCAGCCCGCTGATTTGGAAGACGGCAAAGACGCCGCCGGTACAATCGATGGCCAAGTGGTCGGTTCAGCGATCAACCCGGGCGACGAAATTCGCGAAATCGTTCTCGGTGGTGGTGATGTCGGGGTGGAGTACAACTTTGGCGAAGTCCCGCTGGGATCGATTGGCGGCTTTGTGTACTTGGCCGCACCCGGTGCAGACTGCGATGGCGATCACGACGAAGGCGACAGCACGCCGCTGCAAAATGTCGAAGTTCGTTTGATCGACGAACAAGGCAAACTGGTCGCAACCACGCGAACCGGGGCGGACGGCAGCTACCTCTTTGACGATCTGCGCACCGGTGTGTACGAGATCGTCGAGATCACTCCTGATGGCTTGCTGGACGGCGGGTCGCATCCCGGAGAAATTCGCACCATCGCGTCGAACATCTTCGTCCCCGTCGGTGGATCCGTCGACGGCGGCCGAATCACCAACGTCGCGTTGCCACCTGGCGGCGAAGGCCACGAGTACAACTTCTGCGAAGCCGCACCAGGATCGTTGTCCGGCGAGGTCTATCATGACCGCGACAACGATGGCACTCGAGACGCTGGCGAAGAAGCGATCCCCGGCACCGAATTGGTGTTGGTTGGTTCGGACGGAAACGTTGTTGCCACCACCGTCACCGGTCCCGATGGCGCGTACAAGTTCAGCGGTTTGGCGGCCGACACCTACCGCATCATCGAAACGCAACCGCTCGGCTACATCGACGGCATCGACTCGGTCGGTCAAATCAATGGAACCACGGTCGGTGGACTGGGTTCGGATTCAGACAGCTTGGTCGGCATCACGTTGCGTCAGGGCCTGCACGGCGTCAACTATGATTTCGGCGAACGCAAACTCGCCTCGCTCAGCGGACGCGTGCACGTTGACTTCGACGAAGACTGCTTCAAGGACGACGACGAACCAGTCCTGGAAGGCGTGACCATCACGCTGGTCGACGACAACGGCAATCAAGTCGCACAGACGACTACGGACGCCGACGGTCGCTACTACTTCACCGATCTGATTCCCGGCAACTACACCGTCATCGAAACGCAACCGGACGGTTACTTCGAAGGTGGAGCCAAACCCGGATCGGCTGGCGGCGTCAGCGAGAACGGCAGCCGAATTGGTTCGATCACATTGACGTCGGGCGAAGTCGCCGTGGACTACGACTTCTGCGAGCGACCACCATCGGAAATCTCCGGGGTCGTGTACGTCGATCGTGACGCCGATTGCTTCCGCGATCCAGGCGAAGAAGGCCTGTCAGGCGTTCGCATCGAACTGGTCAACGAAGCCGGGAACGTCATCGCAACCACGCTGACCGATGCGTCGGGATCCTACAAATTCACTTTCTTGCCAGCCGGTTTCTACACCGTTCGCGAAATTCAGCCGAGCGGCTATTTCCACGGCGGCCAAAAAGCGGGCAGCCACGGTGGCAACGACTCCCAAGCCGATGTGATCTCGACTATCGACATGGGCTGGGGAGAAACCCTGACGCAGTACAACTTCTGTGAACTGTTGCCATCCGAGTTGTCCGGCATCGTGTATGTCGACAAAGATGCCGACTGCTTCCGCGACGCAGACGAGATCGGTCTGGCCGGCGTGATTGTCGAACTGTTTGACGAAAACGGTGCCTTGGTCGGCAGCACGACCACCGACGCTAGCGGTGCCTATCACTTTGGCAACTTGAAATCGGGCGTCTACACCGTTCGCGAAACGCAACCGGAAGGCTACTTCCACGGCGGACAGGTCGCGGGCTCGGGCGGTGGCGATGACAGCGTTGCCGATGTGATCTCGACCATCGACATCGGCTGGGGCGAAACGCTCACCGACTACGACTTCTGTGAGCTTTTGCCATCGGAGTTGTCTGGCGTTGTCTACGTCGACAAAGACGCCGACTGCTTCCAAGACAACGACGAACCCGGCTTGGGCGGCGTTCTGATCGAGTTGTTCAACTCGGCTGATGAATTGGTCGCGACGACCACGACCAGCGCAGACGGTTCGTATCACTTTGGAAACCTGCAAGCCGGTTCTTACACCGTTCGCGAAACGCAGCCCGAAGGCTACTACCAAGGCAGCCAAATGGCCGGCAGTGCGGGCGGCGACGACAGCGTTGACGATGTGATCTCGACGATTCCGATTGGTTGGGGCCAGACGCTGACCGACTACGACTTCTGCGAAGTCTTGCCCAGCACGATCTCGGGCATGGTTTGGGCTGACACGGTTCGCAACAGCGTCTTCGACGACGGCGAAACTCCGCTGGCCAACGTGATCATCGAGTTGCGAGACGAAACCGATCAAGTCATCGCGACAACGCAAACCGACAACGAAGGTCGCTACACGTTTGATTCGTTGCCACCGGGAACCTACTCGGTCCATGAATCACAACCCGATGGCTACTTCCAAGGTGGCCAAGTTGTCGGCGACTTCGGTGGCCGCATTCTTCGCAGCGATGTGATCGGCGAGATCACCATCCCCGGTGGCATCAACGCGATCGGTTATGACTTCCCTGAATTGCCACCCGCAACGATCACCGGATACGTCTTCCAAGACGGCGAAAACCTGGTGCTTCGAGAAGCTCCCAGCCCGGAAGATTTGCGAGAGTATCGCGATGGCGAACTGACCGATGACGACACTCGTTTGGCTGGCGTCACACTCGAACTGCGAAACGTGTTGGGCAGCCCCATCGACAGCTCGACTGGAGCCTTGGCGGGAACCTATGGAACCGAAACCATTCGCGTCACCACCGACGAAAACGGTTACTACGTCTTCAGTGGCTTGCGTCCTGAAACGGTTTACTCGGTCTACCAAGTCCAACCTGCCGGCTTCATCGATTCGCTCGACACCCCCGGAACACTTGGCGGTCTGGCCATCAACGTTGCTGACTTTGTGTCCGACAGTGGTGAAGGAACGCTGACGTTCCCAACGTCCGTTCAAAACTTGATGGCCGATGCATCGACCGATCCAAAGTTCGATGCAATCTTGCAACTGTTCGTCGGTGCGGGCCAAACCAGTGCCAACAACAACTTCAGCGAAATTGCGATCGAAGACCCACCAGTCTTCCCGCCGCCAGAATACCCGACCGAGGATCCAATCACTCGGCCGTTGGCACCGATCGAGACGTTCGAAACTCCGATCCGGCCAATGGCATTTGGAATCCACTTGGATCCCAACCAGCAATTCTTCTTCGCCGATGAATGGCAAGTCAGTTGGCACCTCAGTGTGATCAACGGTGGCTTCCCTCGCGGCGACGGTGTCGATTCGGCAATCGTGCAAGCGGATGAGTTCTCAGATGACGGTGATCTGATTCGCCCCGCCAACTATCGTTTGGGGCTCGATGGCGACGGCAATGAAGAAGGCGATCGAAAAGGCAAGCTGCCCAGTTCTTTGTTGCGAAATGATTTGATGGCGGGGCTTTGGCACATCCAAACACCCACCGTTCGAACGTTGGCATCGCAACCTGAAACGGGTTCACACATCCAGATGGGACACCCTGACGCCACGGCGCTCACAGGCGACTTCAATGGCGATGGCGTCGACGAAGCCGTGCTGTACATGGGCGGACAATGGTTCGTCGACCTCAACGGCAACGGCACCTGGGACGCTGGTGACATGTGGGTCCGCCTGGGAACCGAACTGGATCGCCCCGTGGTGGGTGACTGGGACGGAGACGGCAAAGATGACATCGGAATCTTTGGACGCCGCTGGGAAAACGACTGGGCTCGTATCCGACGCGACCCTGGTTTGCCCGACCCCGCCAACATTCGCCGACGTGGCCTGACACGCGAAGAACTGGTTCCTCGCGAAACGACCGCCAACGAAGACCAACAACGCATGTTGATGCGTGGTGAAGACGGCGGGTTGCTAGCGGATGCGGTGGACCACGTCTTCCAGTATGGCGAACAAGTCGACACGCCCATCGCGGGTGACTGGAACGGCGACGGCATCGACCAAATCGGTGTCTTCCGCGGCGGCCAATGGTTGCTCGATGATGATGCCGATGGTCGTTGGACTGGCAAAACCAAACCTCACGACTTTGGTCGCCCCGGTGACGAACCCATCGTCGGTGACTTCGATGGCGACGGCATCGATGAAATCGGTGTGGTCCGAGGTGACGTGTGGATCATCGACAGCGATGGCGACCGCAAGCTGACGGCCAATGACAAACGCATTGTCGTGATGCGAGAGTCAGCCGATTCGCAACCGATCGTCGGCGACTTCGATGGCGACAACAAAGATGACCCCGGCTACTACACCAACGCCGGCTGATCGCTGAAACCATCCGGCCAAACCGTACGATGGACTTCCAAGTCCGTCGGTGCCCGCTACTTGTGACGGACTCGGAAGTCCATCCTACGGTCAGCAAACCAAATTGGCGTTTGATGGTCGCTCCAACCGCGGCCTTCATTGCCTGGAACAGGAGCACGGATTCGCTTACCCTGCGGTCCGTTTGAACGTGACTTTGAAAGAAGTCCCACTCCTCCTCCATGATTGAGCTGATTGAATGTCGGATCGCATCATCCTTCGCACTGGCGAATCTCTCGTCGCCGGTGGCCCGCCTTTCACCGCCGCAGAACCCGAAGTCGTCATCGGCGAACTCGACGGCCCCGTTGGCACCGCCCTGGCCACACTGACGGGCGACCAATCAATGGGTCACTCCAAAGTTTTCGCGATTTTGAACACGGACATCCAAGTCCGCCCGGTGACGTTGTGCGTCAGCAAAGTAACGGTCAAAAGCAGCCGCTACACCAACATCCTCATGGGCACCGTTCAAGCCGCGATCGCCAATGGCGTTTTGGATGCGGTGCGTGCCGGCGACATCCCCAAGGAAAAAGCCAACGACCTCGGCATCATCTGCAGCGTGTGGCTGAACCCCGGTGTCATCGACGACGACAATTTGGACCACAAAGCCTTGTTCGACATCCATCGCAAAGCGATGACGCAGGCAATCCACAAAGCGATGAACAACGAGCCATCGATCGATTGGTTGCTAGAGAACCAAGACAAGATCACCCACAAGTATTACCAAATGGGTCTCGACGGCAAAATCTGATTTGTCGGTGGACCTGTCACCAATTGGCACCGACCGATCGAAGACACCAACGACAGTTCGAAGCGTCTTGTCCGACCCGTTACCGGAATATCGATCCGCTGGCAGGTTCTTCACTCGGCTGACCGTTCAGGGCGGCGATCCATTCCGCAGGGTCGTTGCCCAAGTCTTTTCCGGTGCTCTCGCGAAGCGTTTCGATCACCAAGTCCTGCGTGGCAGGATCCCGGTCTTGAAGAGCGAGTTTGAGCGAATTGTTTGAGATCTCACCGGGGTGTTTCCCCAGAGCAGCGATCGCTGCGTGCCGGACGTCTTGGTCTTGCGATTCACCGGCGATCGAAGCCAGCAATTGAGCCGCTCTTTCTTCGGAACGCTCACCCAAAGCGCGACACGCTTCCATGCGAACCTTCAGGTTGTCGTCTTTCAAACCTTTCGCGACCAAATCGATGGTGGTCGCGTCTTTGGAACGTCCCGCGGCCAAGATTGCCAATCGACGCATCTCGGCGCTGGGATCGTTTTCGTAGATCTGTTCCAGGTGCGGCGTCCAGGTTTGTTGACGCTCGGCGGGCATGCCGTACATCGAATTCGCCAGCGTCTGCAATTCTTCGCGACGTTTGTGATCCGTCACACCGATCGCCTCGTCCGCCTTCCACTGCCGCATCGTGAAGTACGGATTGGCGTGCTTGAGTGCGTACATGGGACCATCGTGACAGCCCCCGGAGAGCACCAAAACGGGTGCTAACACGACGACAGGCATCAACGGAACGATCGACTGGAAAAGGCGACTCGCCATGCGGTTCATCCGAGACGGGAAGATTCATTGAACAATTCAACCTTCGACGTAACAAAAGCAAGCGGATGAGAAAAACCCCAATTCATTCCCACCATGTTTCACGGGTGTGTTTCTCAGTGATAGAGCCTGTCCCCAAACGAGGTTGAAACAGGAAAGAGGTGGAACCAGGGACGGTTAGGCACCGTCCGGCGGGAACGCTATCCTTTTCCCTTCGAAGATATCGCCTGCGATTCGAAGTTTCGATTCTCGATCTCTGTTTCCCCATCGTTGGGCCGCTCTTGCGAGAGGCACCTGACAACTCCTTCCCGACCCGATACTAGATTGAAGTGGAGCCCTGCCTTTGTCATCCCACGGTCTGAAAACAAAATTTGAATCCCTCGGGGGACTGGAGCAGTTGGCGTGTCAGCTTCTTGCCATCGCCTTTGACACCGTCGACCTGCCGGATCTAACGAAAATGGTGCGGCACGCGTTACCTTGCTTGAGCCAAGCCGGGAAACCGACGCCCCCCAAAGTGACCCAGACAATCCTCAAACCGGTGCTGAAACGGTTGCAAGACACCGGTTTCATTCAGTCCCAATCCAACCTGCGGTTCCACATTCTGCCGTCCGTGGCCGACGCGGTACTGAGATCATCCATCCACGAGGGAACGTTCTCGGAACTGCTGGCCACCGTGAACACATTTGCGACTCACCACCGATTCCGGTGGAGACAAACTTACCAGTCAGAAAAACAGAAGAATCAACGGCTGGCTTTCTATCAAGGCGATGTGGAAAGCTATTTCGAGCTTGTCACTGATGAGGCGATCCAAACACGAAAACTGGGCCTGCTAACTCCCTTTGACGAAACCGTCTACGAAGGCCTGCCTATCGAACTTCAAGACGCCTACTGGCCGGTCTTCGGACCGTCCCTGTTGCACACGGCGAATGGCTCGACGGGGATGATGGATCATGTCGAAGCTTGGTTGAAACGTTCTTCTCCCGACGACGAAGTCGCCGTTTCCGTGGGCACCGATTTATTGTTTGCCGCGGGTCGCTGCTCGACGTTGCAACCGTTGGCGGAACTGCTGAAAAAGCAACGCCCCGAAATTCTCGGGCTGGTCTGCCTTCTGCAAGGTGACCGAGATCAAGCGATCCAACAATTTGCCACCGCAATGCCAGCTGCATCGCTTGGAAAAAGCTCGTCCTCGACGGCATGCCAAACCTTCGCCGGACTGTATTACGCGCTGCTATTGCTCCGGCAGTCCAATCCTCAGGCGACCGCGACGGCCGAAAAAATCATCCAGCGACGCATCAAGAAATTGGATCAGGATCTGCTGCTGGGATGTGACGCCGTTTTGAGCGGCTGCGACTTCTTAAAAGACCCAGGACTGATCCAACACATCCAAGTCAGTTGGACCGATGATGCATCTCGCCCCTTGGCAACGTTGCTCAGCGGTTATGTGCGTGAAATTTGTTCCAGCGACGAAAATGCAGCCAGTGAACTGAAAAACCTTGCCAAAGTCAGCAAGTTGTATCGCACCTCGGGACTGGATTGGCTGGCTGCCGAAGCGATGACCCTCGCCAACGAGCTCAAACCAAATCAGTCGACGAAGAAAACGATCGAGAAACTGTACAACGCCACCGGCACATCACCGATGGCCGGTCAGTTCGAGCGAACACCCATTTGGAAAAAGCAGCTCGGCGCCTTGCAAGCTTTTGCGGCGAGCTACCAGCCCGCGTCTTCCCCCGCGAAGCAAACGGGCCCCGCAACGCCGCGAGAGAGCGACCGCCTGGCATGGTTGGTGACCATTGCTGCCAATGGCCACCACCTCGATTGTCGGCCAGTTCACCAAAGCTATGGTAAAAAGGGCTGGTCCAAAGGTCGCCCGATTGCTTTGGAGCGAATCTATGACCCGAGTCGACTCACCGAGTTCGATTTCTTGAAGCCAGCGGACCGAAAGATTTGCGGCTCGCTCCGTTGCGACACTTCACGTGACCGCTACGGGTACACCGAATATCGCTACTACTTTGAAACCGCATTGTTGGTCGATGCCCTGGTCGATCACCCCTGTCTGTTCATGGACGACGACTCCCGATCGCCAATTGAAATTGAAAAGGGTCAGGCTCGTTTGGTGGTCGAGCAATCGTCCGAGGGTGGCGCAACGATTTCCTTGTCACCTCGACCAACATCCCGTGACTGTCATTTGCTGGTCCATCGCGAAAGCACGTCGAAGTTTTCGATTGTTCAGTTCAGCGACGCGCAGTTGAAACTGGCATCCATGTTGTCCGACGGTTTAACGGTGCCCGATTCCGCCGTCGATCAGCTGCTCGACGCGGTGCGGCCACTGGCACCGATCGCGCCGTTGCATTCGGAGATCGAAGTCGCTGCCGAGGGTGCGGAACAAGTCGTCGCCGACAACGCCATCCACGCTCACTTGACACCTTACGATCAAGGTCTGCAAATCGCGTTCTTCACTCGCCCCTTTGGCGACAGTGGCGGTTTCTTCGTTCCGGGTCAAGGCAGTCGAACGGTTGTCACCAAGATTGACGGTCAGATGCGATCAACTCGCCGGGATCTGGAGGCGGAATCAGAACACCTTCGTGCGGTGCAAAACGATTGTGACTTCTTGGGTGAGCAAGCCGGTGCCGATGTCATCGACCTGCCCACCGCAGCGGAAGCTCTCGAAGCACTGCTGGAACTGGAATCGCTGGTCGAAGAATCACGTTTGACATTGCACTGGCCCAAGGGGCAATCCTTTCATATCGCTGGGTCCGCGGATGAGTCGGACTGGAAGATCAAGATCAATGGGGGCCAAGACTGGTTCGCCGCTTCGGGGCAGCTGCATGTCGATAGCAAATTGGCCATCGAGATGATGGACCTGCTGGAGATGGCTAGCACCAGCACGTCCCGATTTGTGCAGCTCAACGACGGGCGATTTGTGGCGTTGACCGAACACTTTCGCAAGCGACTGGAAACGATGGCCGCGTACACGGATCGCCGCCAAAACGAAGTGCGGTTTCCCACCATTCGCACCACCGCGATCGCCGAACTGACTGGCAACGCGGACCTGACCGCCGACCAACAATGGAAATCCCAGATCAAGCGAATCGAATCGGCCGACCGAGTCCGGCCGAAAGTGCCCAAAACGCTGAACGCTGAACTACGTGACTACCAAGTTGACGGTTTCAAATGGATGTCCCGTTTGGCTCACCTGGGCGCAGGTGCCTGCCTGGCCGATGACATGGGATTGGGGAAAACGCTGCAGTGCCTCGCGGTTCTACTCAACCGCGGCAAGTCAGGTCCGGCATTGGTGGTCGCGCCGACTTCGGTGGCCGCCAACTGGGTTTCCGAAATCGCACGCTTTGCCCCGTCGCTTCGTCCGATCCTGTTCAGCGATGCGGATCGCGAAACGGTTGTTGAGTCCTTGGGAAAACGAGACCTGCTGATTTGCAGCTACGGTTTGCTGGCCAACGAAGCCCCAAAATTACAATCCCGACGTTGGCAGACGCTGGTTCTCGATGAAGCCCAAGCGATCAAGAACGCGGAGACCAAACGCAGCGAAGCGGCAATGGGACTCGAAGCGGATTTCCGAATCGTGCTCACCGGCACGCCCATGGAAAACCATTTGGGTGAACTGTGGAACCTGTTTCAATTCATCAACCCAGGACTACTTGGTTCCTCGGAGTCGTTTCAAGAACGCTTTGCGATTCCGATTGAACGCGATCATCGCCGCGACGTCCAACGCCAACTCAAGCAATTGATCGCACCGTTCATTCTGCGACGGACGAAGTCACAAGTTTTGGATGAACTACCACCGCGAACCGAAATCACCGTGCCGATCGAATTGGGTGAAAACGAAGCCGCGATGTACGAAGCCATTCGTCAAAAGGCACTCCAAAACTTGGAGGACAGTGACGACGACCGCCCCATGCACATCAAGATCTTGGCGGAATTGATGCGTCTGCGCCGGTTCTGTTGTCATCCCGATTTAGTCGACCCCAATGCTGGTTTGGAAGCGGCAAAACTGGAACGCTTTACCGAAACAGTGACGGATCTGATCGCGGGCGGTCACAAGGTGTTGGTGTTCAGCCAGTTCGTCGGCCACCTGCAACTCTTGCGAGAACGGCTCGATGAGCGAAAAATTTCATATCAGTACCTGGACGGCAGCACGCCAGCGAAGAAACGCAAGACCAGTGTGGATGCCTTCCAGGACGGCGAAGGCGACGTGTTCTTGATCAGCTTGAAAGCCGGAGGCGTGGGGTTGAACCTGACGTCAGCCGACTACGTGATCCACATGGACCCGTGGTGGAATCCCGCCGTGGAAGACCAAGCGTCCGACCGCGCCCATCGCATGGGACAACAGCGGCCCGTCACGGTGTACCGATTCATCACCACAGGGACCATTGAAGAACGAATCCTGAAACTCCATGAAAGCAAACGCGACCTCGCCGACAGCCTGCTCGAAGGCACCGAATCATCCGCGAAACTCTCCGCCGAAGAACTCATGAAGTTGATTCTGTAGAGAGAACGCCGGTTGCCAAAAGCCTCCTGCCAACCTGACTCGAATCAATCCGTCACCTCTTTCCCAGCGTCGAGGTCGTGCAGTTTTCCGACACCGCATTTTGGCAGATTTTCAAATGTCGCACCTCTCCCAAAACGAAGTTTGGGGAGAGCTCAAGCGACGCCGTTCAGCCGGACGCGAGGGTAAGGGCCGAGCATGGGAAGTGACGCGTGTTCCCCTCCCCCAGAAAGCCCCGCACAATTTGAACTTTAAAATTTACAATTTCACTTTTTCAATCACCTCCCCGCCTCCCCGCCACTAACTCTCCACCGTCCACCAGCGAAGCCTCACTTCGCCAACCCATTCGCGGCCCGCTTCCGTTGCGACTTGGCGACCGATTAGTCAACAAGGTTTTAGCGCAGGTAGGACGGACACTCTTGCCTTTTATACCCCACATCTCGAAACACCAAAGATGAGTGTCCGATCAGAGTGGATGAGTGTTCCACCAGATCGGTCAGGGGAACACTAATCTCCGCTGATCGAACACTAATGGTTCTTGGACAAGGGATGTTTGGCTTCGAACCGCTTGTATTCCCAACGCAAGCGTCTCCCAAAAGATGTGGGGTACAAAAAGGTACTCTTGCCCGACATCGTTGCGGATGTCGGCCAAGAGTGGCCAACCGGGCTGTTGATGGAATGAGCCGCACCGTGCTTGACGGCGGTTAATCAGACGCCAACCGGGGCGACCGCTCATCGGCCAATTGTTGTCATTCGGTATGCGACTGAATCAACAGCGCGCAACGGGCGAGGTTCGCAAGTTGTAGCGAGCACGGCACTTCAAAACGGCACGACTTCCTTCGCTGAAATAACGCCTCAAACAGTGCCATCCAGCTTTCAAGCGTCCCCGGCTTCAAGGACATCTACGAAGTCGACAATCAAGCATGAACGGGCGCCCACTCCGAAAGGCAAAGTAGAAACGATGAACTTGACATCACTACTTGAAACGATCACCAACCGCCAACGAACGGACGCTCGAACCACGGAACACGTGCGAGGACCGTGAGTTCGTCGCCGAATACGATTCAGTCGTCGAAGAACTCAGCGCGGCAGACCACACACGAGCGTCCCTCACCGAGGAAATGAACAAACGCGAAAGCTGGGCTTGGCAAGACCGCGAGAACGGCAAGGCGACGCCCTTCAAGAACGAAGCGAACCGCTACGCCGAGCAAGCCGAAACTCACGAAGCCATCCTGGCCAACCTGCGAGCCAAATACGAGCCTGCCGAAAACACCGTCAACGCATTACAAGAACGCTGTCGGAAATTGAAGACCGCCTGTTCGAACCTTGAATGCAAACGCCATTTCGACAACCGGATGGCCGATCGTAGAAAGGGGGGGCGGCCTTGATAGCCACGACACTAATTGACAATAACGGACAGTAACGCCCACAATGCCGGCCAACGTGACCAAACGTGTCAAAAGGGCATATTACGATCACCAACCAATGGCAACGCCATGCAAGCCCAACATGAAGACGTACTGACGATCGACGAACTGGCAATCTATTTGAAGGTTTCCAAGTCAACGCTCTACAAGCTCGTGCAGGAGGGAAAGGTCCCAGGCCAAAAGGTCGGCAAGCATTGGCGGTTCAAACGCGATGTAATAGATCGATGGTTGGACACAAGTGACGAATCTGAGACGAAGCATCCCGCAGGTAAGAAGCCGCGATGAATATAGAAAAACTTGAAGAAACAATCCGAGATCTCACTCGCGCATTTGACGCCGAGAACTTCATTTTTGATTTGCTGCTTGCCTACGAACTGCCGCAAGCGTCGATCACTAGATTGCGCAGTGGAAACGCAAACTTAGGTAAGGATGACTGCGACGTTCTCGCCAAGAATCGTGTGTGCTATTCGCTTGATAGATCAGCTGACCTACACGGATTGGTCGACAGATTAAAATCCACTGCCCGAATTAAATCGGCGAAACCTCGATTCGTAATTGTTACCGACGGAGAAATTTTGCTGGCATCGGACACCCAGACCAATGATACACTTGAGACACCGCTACGAGAGCTCTCGAAACACTTCGACTTTTTCCTGCCGTGGGCAGGTATGGAAAAATCGCAAATCCGAAATGAAAGCGCCGCGGATATTCGCGCGGCAGAAAAGATGGGGCGGCTTTACGATTGGATTCTGGAATCAAATCCACCTAGGACTGACGAAGAGCGTCATTCGCTCAACGTGTTTCTCTCTCGTTTATTGTTTTGTTTCTTTGCCGAAGACACTCGCATTTTCGAGGAGGACCAATTCACCAAAGCAATCGATTCCCACACCGCCGTCGATGGCGGCGACTTACAACAATACCTCACGCGATTGTTTAGAGTGCTAGCAGTGGAAGATCGCGACAACCTTCCAAAGTACTTGTCCGACTTTCCCTACGTCAACGGCGGCCTTTTTTGCGAAGAGCATCCCGTACCGAATTTTGACTCTCAGTCACGGAAGATCATTCTCGATTGTGGAAGCCTGAATTGGCGCGACATCAATCCCGATATCTTCGGATCGATGATACAGGCGGTTGTTCATACGAATGAACGCGGAAATCTTGGGATCCACTACACCTCGGTCTTGAACATCATGAAGGTGATCGAACCGCTCTTTCTAGATGACCTTCGAGCGGAGCTTGAGAAGGCGGGATCAAACCGGAAAAAGCTCGAAGCATTGCTTGAGCGTTTGTATCGGATTCGCGTGTTTGACCCGGCATGCGGTAGTGGAAACTTTCTAATTATCGCCTACAAGGAACTTTCGAAACTCGAAATCGCAATATTTAAGCGCATTTATGGCGATCAGCAGTCATTTCAGTTTGAGAGCAAGATTCAGCTCACTCAGTTTTATGGTATTGAAATTGATGGCTTTGCTGCCGAGACGGCGAAGCTCTCGCTCTGGCTAGCTGAGCATCAGATGAATCTCGCGTTTGAATCAGTCTTTGGAGCCGCTCGCCCAACGCTACCACTTCACGATGGAGGTCATATTGTTTGTGGAAATGCAACGAAACTAGAATGGACAGACGTTTGCCCTAAAGCTCCTGGGGCCACTATCTTTGTAATCGGGAACCCACCTTACCTCGGTTCTCGAAACCAGGACGCGGAACAAAAAGACGATATGAAATATGTCTTTGGGAAAGAATACAAAAGTCTCGATTACGTTTCATGCTGGTTCCACAAAGCATCGTCCTACATCAACGGATTTGATGCGTCCTACGCGTTTGTTTCAACCAACTCGATTTGCCAGGGCGAACAGGTCGGACTTTTATGGCCAAGAGTCCTTTCTGACAATCTTGAGATTCATTTCGCGCATACGTCTTTTAAATGGACAAACAATGCGAAAGGAAACGCGGGTGTGACAGTAATCGTTGTGGCCGTCCGGAATGCGTCGTCCGCTCCAAAGCGTATCATCCAGTCTGATCGAAGCGAAGTTGCTGACAACATTTCACCGTACCTCGTAAACGCAAAAACTGTCTATGTTCACAGCCGGAACTCTCCGCAGGCGGAAGTTCCAAGAATGAACTTTGGTAACATGCCGGCTGACGGTGGACAGCTACTTTTTACAACTTCAGAAAAAAACCTGTTCTTGGAAAAGGAGCCGGAAGCTGAGCAGTACTTCCGAAAACTGATTTCGGCTCGCGAATTCCTGAACGGCCAGGAGCGATGGTGCCTCTGGCTACAGGACGTATCGGACGCCGACATATCAGAACTTCCTTTGGTGCGAGAGCGTGTAGACAAGTTGCGAGATATCCGAAAGGAATCTTCGCGTCCACAGCTTGCCGAAACCCCGCACCTCTTTGCACAGATCACACAGCCAGCAGGGCAGGACTTTGTTCTTATTCCAAGGCATTCATCGGAACACCGTGACTACATTCCGATGGGCTATTTTGACAAAGACAATATCGCGCACGACAGTTGCCTGATCGTTTGTGGAATTGGCCTTTCATATTTCGGCATCTTACATTCAGCGATTCACATGACATGGACCCGAGCCGTCGCGGGTCGGATAAAGACAGACTACAGGTACTCTGCAGCCCTTTGCTACAACACTTTTCCTTTTCCTGAAGTCGACGATGATCAGAAAACCGCTCTTGAAGAGTGCGTTTTGGCAATATTTGATACGAGAGAGTCACACTCGGAGAAGACGTTGGCACAACTTTACGACCCATCGAAAATGCCTGAGCCACTTCGCAGAGCACATGCAGATCTTGATTCAGTTGTTGAGAAGTGTTTTCGGAGCAAAGCATTCACGAGCGACGAAGACAGGCTCGAATTTCTCTTAACTCGATACACCAAGTCCGTTGGCAAAGCAAAGTAAAGTAAAGGGGATTATCGACGGTGCCAAATTTAGTAGACGTTACTTACGCTCAAACCGGTCGAAGCCTATCGACGAACCCGATGGGCATGCGAGACATGCAGGCGCGTGCGTTCGATGCTCGTTCAGCTCAATATCTGCTGTTGAAAGCGCCTCCTGCGTCTGGGAAATCTCGAGCGATGATGTTTCTTGGGTTGGACAAATTATTCAATCAAGGAATTAAGAAAGTTATCGTCGCGGTACCGGAACGATCGATCGGAGGTTCATTCGGCCAGACCGATCTTATCAAGCATGGATTCTTTGCAGACTGGAGTTTCAACCCTGCCTACAATCTTTGTACGCCGGGCGGGGACAATAGCAAGGTCAATGCGGTCAAGAGCTTTCTAGCCGATCCGAACGAGGCGATATGCATTTGTACGCATGCAACAATGCGGTTTGCGTTTGATGCCGTTGACACCAGTGCGTTCAACGACGTCCTACTGGCCATCGACGAATTTCATCACGTTTCGGCGGACGCGGACAATCGTTTAGGTGAAGTGCTACGTTCGATTATGTCCGAAACAACAGCGCACATCGTCGCGATGACTGGTTCGTATTTCCGTGGCGACGCCCTTCCTGTTTTGTCGCCGGAGGACGAGGCAAAGTTCAGCAAGGTCACTTACAACTACTACGAACAACTAAATGGTTATACGCACTTAAAGACACTGGGCATTGGGTATCACTTCTACCAAGGTCGCTACCTCAGCGCAATCGACGAAGTTTTGGATACGGACAAAAAGACAATCCTACACATACCAAATGTCAACGCTGGTGAATCGACGAAAGACAAACACAAAGAGGTTGACTCAATCTTAGACATCATCGGCGACGTGATTAAAATCGATGGCGAGACAGGCGTTATCTTTGTGAAGCGAACAACGGACGGCAAGACAATCAAAGTCGCTGATCTGGTTAATGACACTCCAGCAGATCGCGATAAGATAGTCGGATACCTACGTGACATGGAGAAAGTCGACGATATCGATTTGATCATCGCGTTGGGTATGGCAAAGGAGGGATTCGACTGGCCATACTGCGAGCACGCACTGACCGTCGGTTACCGAGGGTCGCTGACCGAGATCATTCAAATCATTGGACGTGCGACGCGGGATAGCGATAACAAAACGCATGCGCAGTTCACAAACCTGATTGCTCAACCGGATGCCGGTGACGAGCAAGTAAAGCTGTCAGTCAACAACATGCTCAAGGCGATCACCGCGTCTCTGCTAATGGAACAAGTACTCGCTCCAAACTTCAAATTCAAGACAAAGAAGTTCGGCGACGAATCCGAGGAAGCTGGAACGCTTAAGATTCGTGGATTCAAAGAGCCGAGCACCGCCCGCGTCAAAGAGATCGTCGAATCCGACCTGAACGATTTGAAAGCGACGATTCTTCAGGACAGCAAGATGCTGCAGGTATTGCCTGGCGAATTCATCGATCCCGAGGTCATTAACAAGGTGATGATTCCGAAAGTCATCATGAAAAAATACCCCGAACTGAGCGACGCAGAGATCGAAGAGCTTCGTCAACACGTCGTCGTTGATTCGGCAATCAAGAATGGTGAAATCAAGGAGGTTGGCGGCCAGAAGTTCGTTTTGATGGCGAACAAGTTTGTAAACATCGACGACTTGAATATCGATTTGATTGATCGTGTGAATCCATTCCAAAAGGCTTTCGAGATTCTTTCCAAATCGGTAACAGCAGGTTTGCTTAAGGTGATCCAGCAATCAATCGATGCTGGGCGTATCGCGATGACGGACGAGGAAGCGGTTCTGCTGTATCGCGACAAAATGAAACCATTCATAGAGAGTCACGGACGCCAACCGGACATCAAGTCTGCCGAACCGCTGGAGAGACGACTTGCCGAGGCGATTGCCTACCTCACGAACAAGCGTCGACAACTGGCGGCACAGCAAGCGACGACTGCAGGTTCGGAGCTGTCGGAATGATGGATTTCGAGAAGGAGCTAGCCGATATTCTTGCCAACGACCCTCTTGGGCTCCTGGTCCATCGGCCGAAGGTTTCATCGGCAACGACTGCGGACGAACGCTTGGTGGCATCGTTCGATGAAATCAACGCCTTCATCGATTCCAAAGGACACATCCCGACCAAGAGTCGCGATATTGGCGAACGGAAACTCGCCAGCAGACTGGAAGGGCTTCGTGCCGACCCTGTGAAAGCGGCATCGCTTCTCGAGTTCGATCGCCATGGTTTGCTGATAGGCGTTGTGTCGGTCCCGAGCGAGACTTCGACTTCAGTCGAAATCAATTCCATTGAAGACGTTCTGGCTGACGATGTTCTCGGTTTACTCGACGCAAACAACGAGGAGGCCATCGCAGCAGATATTTTTACGCTCAAGCACGTTACGAAGCCTCAAACGATGCCCGAGCTCGTTGCAAAGCGAAAGCCATGCAAAGAGTTCGATCGATTTGAACCAATATTCAAGCAGGCCAATGCGGATTTGAAGACGGGTGTTAGAAAGACGGTCCCGTTCAAGAGCGAGCGACAGATTCGTCCAGAGACGATTTTCATTCTGCAGGGCATGATGGTTTTCGTCGCTGGCCAGGGAAAATGGGAGAAGCGCAAGTTCGGAAACTATAACGCTCGCCTCTACTGCGTATTCGATAACGGAACCGAATCGAACATGCTGCTTCGATCGCTCGCTGCAGCATTGTGGAAAGACGAGAATGCACGCCAGATCGTCCGACACGACCAGCCGGATTTTCTGGCAGACAAATATATAGTGAATGCTGAAGATAAACCGACGGGCTACCTCTACGTTTTGCGATCGCTCAGCGAAGATCCGAAGATTGCTGAGATCGAAAACTTGTTTAAGATCGGCTTCTCAACACAACCAGTCAAAACACGCATACAGAATGCTGCTCAGGAGCCAACGTATTTGATGGCCGACGTGCAGATTGCGATCGAGTGTGAGGTCTACAACGCCAATCCACAAAAGTTTGAAAAGCTGATTCACCGCTTCTTTGCGAATGCGTGTTTGAACCTGGATGTCCACGGCATATCGAACAAACGCTATTCGCCCCGCGAATGGTTCGTCGCACCGCTGCACGCAATTGAATCGGCCATCGAAATGGTCATCAGCGGTGAGATCGTGAAGTACCGCTACGATCATCTGGGCGAAGAAATTGCACCGAAGAATGCGTAGTCTGAATTACGTCCGGTATCTATCGCCGTCATATACCGTCTGATTTAATAAGCGAGTTTTATCGCTAATTCGTGTCGTTGGTTGAGTAGCCGCGTTCAGCACAACCAGCGACGTAGTCTCAATCCCCTTCCGTAGTCGTGAAAGTCAGTCCATGTCCCTTATCACACAGCCGACTCCGGCTACGCTAGAGAAAATTCAGAAATCACTCAACAAAGATACTCAGAACATTGATTTCGCAGTTGCCTACGCAAGGCAATCTGGGACTGACATACTAATTAATTCGACGCCAATCACACGTCTTCGATGCAAGAAGAGGTTTCTTGTTGGGATTGATTGGTTTCGTTCAGACCATCGGGCACTCGATGCGCTCGCTGAACTTTTGGACTCGCGAGTTAAGGTTTTCGACGGCAGGTTTGTGGTTTCTAGCAATGGATGTAGACCCAGAAAGTCGTTTCACGCTAAGTCATACCTCTTCTGCAACTCACCGTCCTCACTGATCGTCGGATCATCTAACCTTTCCCGCAATGGTCTATGTACTTCCGTCGAGCTATGCATTGAAACAGACGACAAGAAACTAGTTGCAGACTACAGCGGTTGGTTTGCCGACCAGTGGGACAAGGCGACATCCTGGGAGTCGATACGAGCCAAGTACATAAGGAGGTACGAAGAATCCAATTCTAAAGAATTGGTTTTTGCAGAAGATGAAGACGACGATAGGAATGTGTTTTCGATTCGCTGGGTCACAACTGAAAGACTGCGGCAGATGCGGGAGTCAAGAAACCTCTGGATTGACGTTGGGAGGACACATAATCGAGGTAAAGGCAAGCCTGGTGAGCAACTGCAGTTTGCTCAGATGACTCGTGTGTTCTTTGGTTGTCCCGCCGTTAAGCTTTCTGGAAACGCTGACCTGGGTTGGTACACATTGAACATGGCAGGAGCAATATCTGAGAGAAGACCGTTGAGGTATAACGGAAACACGATGGATGTCCTGTCGCTGCCCGTACCGGGTTTGAGTGGTTGGCCGGCGAGCTACGAGGAGGAAACGTTGCTATTTGCAAAACAAAGCGATGGAAGTTTTCAGGTCACAATGGCTAGGGGCAAAGCCAGAGCAAATTGGCGACGCCAAAGCAGCGATAACGGTTTTCTAGTTTCAATGGGTGGCAGTAGCACTCGTGAATGGGGCGTTTTCTAGTGACCTCAAGCGATTGCTTTGAAACTTCGCCGATCCGGCGTTTAGTGCGATCGTGATTCTGAACAGTTTGCCCCCTTTGCTGCCGGGCGTCTGCTTTGGCAGGCGAAAGGCAGTTTACAACAAGAGATACGCAATGAACTATCAACTATGACGACCGCAACCGCGAAGACTATCCAGATTTATCTACCTGCCGGTGAGCCGCGTGGCATCCGTATCGCTGAAATCACTACACGGATCGTGCAGGCGGTTTTGATCCCTCGTAGTGATCTGACCCAGGGCAAGCTTCGCAAGGAACTGGATCTACCAGGCATCTACTTTTTATTCGGCGAGGGCGAAGACGAAGCGAAGCCGATTGTTTACATCGGCCAGACCGAAGACGCTCGGAAGCGTTTTGATAGTCACAACAAAACCAAAACGTTCTGGAAGACGGCAGTCTTCTGTGTCTCTAAAACGCAGAACTTCACACAGGCCCATATTCGTTACTTGGAATGGTACTGCATACAGCGAGCAAAAGGGGTGGGTCGCTACACACTCGATAACGGCCAGGTGCCTGACAATTCGACATATGTTCCCGAACCAATGGAAGCGGAACTTATGGATGTTTTTGAAACGATCAGCACCCTCGTTTCCACGCTTGGCTATCCAGTCTTTGAGCCTTTGGCGCGTAGTGTGAATGCCATCTCGCGGTTTTTCTGTCGAAGCCGAGGGTGTGATGCAAGCGGTGAGTTGGTCGAAGATGGATTTGTTGTTCGGCAGGGAAGCAAGTCTCGCATTGAACCCGCTCCTTCGATGCCGGAGACAATTGGGAATCGACGTAAGAGCTTGGTTGAAGCAGGGATTCTGGAAGAGGTGAACGGCATTTATATCTTCCAACAAGACTATCTGTTTCCGTCTCCCAGTAATGCGGCAGCGACAGTACTCGGGTCATCAGCGAATGGGTGGAACGAATGGAAAGATGCAAGTGGCAGGACACTAAGCGAAGTTCATCGTGACACCCCAGATGGTGACGATCTAAGCGAGGACGCTTCGTAAACGAACGCCCGGCTGTCGGCCGCGCCGACAAACCAACCTATCTATCTACCCAGCCAGCCAACACGCCCGCGACGTCGCCTTTGTGCGGCCTTGTCGCAGGCATTTCTTTTAGAGTTTGGCCAGCGTTTGTCGGCACACAAATAAGTTCTTGGAATAACTCCGGGACAGCGCTGGATGTGTTTTCGAGACAGAGGTAACTGTGTGGTCCCGTTGGCCACGGTGGCCAACGCGGAACCTCGAAACCCCAACGACGTAAACACAAACGTAAGTACGACGAAAACCACTACCGCTACCAAGACCGCTGCCGACAAGAAGACTTCGGCAAAGAAACCGGCCGCCAAAAAGCAGCCCGCCCGAACGAAGAAGGCGACCACGGCGAAGACGCCTGCCGCTACGAAAACGAACGCCAAGAAAAGGCTCAGCCAGATCGACGCGGCCTTGGCGGTTTTGAAGAAAAGCCGCAAACCGCTTTCATGCAAAAAAATGGTCGAAGCGATGACCAAGGCAAAGCTTTCCAAAAGCGCAAGGTGCCAGCCATATCACGTCCGCCACACTTTCTGCGAAAAACGCGAGATGCACGAAACCGCCGGCGTCGACGAACATCTGGTCTTCGAAACACTCGAGGGTCGTATCGAATGGTGGCACCATGATGGCAACCAGTTTGTCGATGTGCCGCGTGATGCGACCGTTTTCAAAAACGCGACATTTCCAGGCCTGTGGCTCGATCGCGCCCCGCTCCGCGCGGGCGACCGCTTTCGCTTGATTGAAACATTGCAACACGGCATTCAATCCATCTGAATGCGTCTTGCCTTGCCCGATTGGTCGGGAATCACGCCGATCGGAAAACGATCGGATCGTCCGTCGATGATCGTTTCGATTACAGCCTCGCCTCCCACAACCGGTTCGGGACGCTTCAGCAGAATGATGTCACCACCGACTTGCCCTAGCTCGTAACGTTTTCCGGCACAATGCAACCACAACTCGACTTCGGCAGAATGACAACGATTGGGAGCGATCATAGAATTATCGGGCTGTCACGAAGAGCAAATCAAAAGCTACGCGAGCGGTACGATACAAAGCCCACGCGAGTACTGGGCAAAGGCACACGGGGTACCGTTTTTACCGTGCAAAGTCCACGACAGCCATGGACATTTGCGGTCAAATTCCTTCGACACTGACGTGGACGGCACCGTTTTCGTTGGAGACGCACCTGATGTCGACGTTCAAGAAACGTTGCAACACGTCGATGTGGGTTTGGCTGTGCAGCGACAACGGTCCGGTGCAAAATTCGCTTCGGTGTCCGTTGCGTGCCGCCAAGCCCATTGGCAACAACAGTTGATCCGCAAGGTACACACCCACCGGCACTTCGCTGGCCAAATGGGCTCGTGCTTCGCGCAACGCCGCACGAGCGACCTGTTCCGCTTTGACGCCGACTTTGCCAAACCCGATGATCAGTTCACTGACATTGTCAAACGCCAACTCGATCATCACGACGTTGCCGGGACCGCCCGCCTGCTGAACATCAACGACCTGGAACGCCTTTTTGTCCCATCCGGTTTTGCGTGCGATCACATCACACTCCCGCTGGCCGACCGATTCTGGAATCCGGGAAACCAATGCGGTGACGCTCGGCTTCAGTCTCCCGACTCGTTCCATCAGTTCGAGCCCGCTCATGCCAGTGGATGGCTCGACCTTCATCACCATCCTTCCGCCACCAGCCGGATAGAACCCATAAGATTCGATGTCAGCGTCAACGTTCGCGTTCATCCGAGCCAACAACGGCAGGTAGCAACGCTGGAAAAAATCGAACGGTGGTGCCCAAGACGCGTGAGTCCCGCCACCGATTGTGATCGTGGAAGCGGCATCGGCGTGCAGCAGAACCGGCAAGATGGTTTGAGCCACCAAGACGGCACTTCCCGCCGAACCCACTTCGAATCGATAGTCGCCGCCGGACAATTCACCGGGCACCAAAGTCAACTCGCATGAACCAAGTTGGTCCCCGCTGACTTCGCCAGAACAAACCTGCTGGATCGCGCGAACACCCGCCAGATGCTGACGAAGCAAACCTGGTTTCTTGCGACCGCCGCGAATGTTGGTGATGCGAACCGGTTGCCCCGTCACCGCCGCAAGGGCGAGCGAGGAGCGAACAATTTGCCCGCCTCCCTCGCCCTCGCTTCCGTTGATTTCAATCATCCGCTTTGCTCGCATCCTTGATCACGAATCGTGCTTTCAAACGAGCCACCTCGCTTGCCAATCCCGCGGACTTCACCGAACGCAGAACTTCGTTGAAGTCTTTGTATGCGGCCGGTGCCTCGTCGATTGGGTACTTGCGACAATTGCTCAGGATATCGTTGGAATCAAATTCCGAGTCCACGGTTGATTGATCCAGCACACGCTTGGCGTGACGACGCCCGAGCACCCGTCCCGCACCATGGTTGACGCTGTAACAAGACGCCGACGCACCCTCATCAGCCACCATCACCGCTGAACCATCGCGTGGATTTCCAGGCAACAAAATCGGATGCCCCGACTTTGCAAACGGAGTGTCGGCGAGCGAATGATGCCCACCTGGCATCGCCCGCGTGGCTCCTTTTCGATGCACCCATGCCGGTTGATTGTCCACGATTTCCTTTCGAGCAATGTTGTGACTGATGAAGTAAACCAAGTTCCCACGTGTTCCCGGTATCACTTCCTGGAACGCTTCCAGTACGAGAGCATTGATCAGCAAATGGTTCACGGTCGCGAAGTTCGCTCCCAACGCCATGTCGTCCAGATAATCGTTCGCTTCATCGGATCCCAAGGGAGCGTAAACCAATTGACGATCACCGGCAGGAAGCGGAATTCCCCACCGATCAAACTTGTCTTGCAACGTGCGGAACTGCCCCGATGCCAAGTTGTGACCAAACCCTCGTGACCCACAGTGCGACAAGAACGCAACGTTTCCGTCGATCAAACCAAACGTTTGAGCCACGTCGCGGGCTCGGTCGTCGTCACCGACTTCCACCACCTCACATTCACCGAAGTGGTTCCCGCCTCCATACGATCCCAGCTGTTGCATCTTGTCACTGAAGTTGCTCATGTGGCGATGCCCCAAGATCGTGTCGAGGCGATTCTCGAGTGCTTCCCCCGTTTCATCGTGTCCGACATGGTGGGAGTCTTCGCATCGGTGCGACCAACTGGTCGGAATCCCAAGAGCGCGACACACATCGTCGCTTGCACCTTCGGTCACCAATTGCTTTCCGAGTGTTCGGTTGACGTGCCGAGCCTTGGTCACGCTGCGTTGTCCCTTGCCCGCCCCCGTCGGTGTGCGTTGGCAGATCGCCGAAATCAATGCTCGACGAACCTTGCGGTCCTCGATCGCTTCGGCGGGAAGATCCAATTGCAGCAAACTCATCGAACACTTGATGTCGACTCCAACCGGCCCCGGATAAACGTGTGTGGGCGAGAACATGACGCAACCGACCGGTGCTCCATAACCACAATGCGCGTCTGGATTCAAAACCAAGTCAGTCACACCGGGAGCCAACCGCGAATTGACCGCTTGTTGCAGGCACAAGTCGTCAAAGGTTTCGCGAATGGACTCGGTTCCGAAGACACGGATCGGTGGGGTCGTTTCCGTTCGAAGCAATGCGGTCGCTTCGCCGGTGGCAACCATTCCGGGGCCGGAGTACTGGTTTCGCGAGTCCGTGCTGGGACGGGTCTTGGTCGAAGTCGTCATGTGAATCTCGAACAGAGGAAAAGTGGTTGTTGTTACGAACCGCTAACGCACCGCCTGTGCCAAACCGACCTCGATTCTCTTAACGTCAAATGAAGCAAATACTTACGAACAACAGGCCTTTTAAAACGCGGCACAAAAAACCAAAGACACCTATCCTCACCGATCGCCATTTATACTGTGGTCTATGAGCAAGAAATGTGTCGTTATCGGTTTCCTCGGAGTCCATTTGGATCAACCCCGGAAATCTCGTGATCGATGGGCCACGTGGCGTCCGACCGTTGCGATCTGCCAGCAAGAAGACTTGATCGTCGATCGATTCGAGCTGATCGTCGAACGCCGCTATTCCAAGCTAGCCAATCAGGTGATCCAGGACATCGAAACCGTCTCGCCCGAAACGTCCGTGCGAGCTCATCCGGTCACACTCAAAGACCCTTGGGATTTGGAAGAGGTTTACGCGGGACTGCATCAGTTCTCTCGCGAGTACGCGTTCGACACCGACGCCGAAGACTATTTGATTCACATCACCACTGGGACGCACGTCGCACAGATCTGCTTGTTCCTGCTGACGGAGTCCCGGCACCTGCCTGGACGTCTGATTCAAACGTCGCCGCCACCGGGACGAGGCCGGTCGAAACAAGACGAAGCCGCATCGGTTGAAGGGACGTTCCAAATCATCGACTTGGACCTGTCCCGCTACGACGAACTGGCCAAGCGGTTTCGGCAAGAGCACGATGAAGCACGCTCGATCCTCAAACGTGGCATCGAAACGAAAGACGAATCATTCAATGCATTGATCGATCGAATCGAAAAAGTCACCTTGGCAACCAAAGCCCCCATCCTAATGTCGGGACCAACGGGTGCAGGCAAGACGCAACTCGCGAAACTGATCTACGAACTCAAGCACAGCCGACGGCAAGTCAGCGGCCCGTTCGTCGAAATCAACTGCGCAACAATCCGCGGTGAGCAAGCGATGTCAGCCTTGTTCGGCCACACCAAAGGTGCATTCACGGGGGCAAACTCCGCGCGTGCGGGACTGCTGAAATCCGCGGATGGTGGCATGCTGTTTCTCGACGAAATCGGCGAACTGGGACTCGATGAACAAGCCATGCTGTTGCGTGCGATCGAAGAGAAGGAATTCACCCCGGTTGGTTCCGACCAAAGCATTCACAGCGACTTTCAATTGATCGCGGGAACCAACCGTGACTTGGTGGCGGAAGTCACTGCAGGCAGATTTCGCGAAGACCTGTTGGCGAGAATCAACCTTTGGTCGTTTCAGTTGCCGGGCCTTCGTGAACGGCGCGCGGACATCGACCCCAACCTCGATTACGAACTGCAACAATTCACACGCGACTCCGGTCAGAAGGTCACGATCAGCAAAGAGGCTCGCAAAGCGTTCCTTGATTTCGCGATGGATCCCGCGACGCCTTGGAACGCGAATTTTCGCGATCTCAATGCGGCCGTGACACGAATGGGGACACTTGCCGAAGGCGGACGCATCACCATCGAGTTGGTCCACGAAGAAATCGCTAGGCTGCATTCCAGTTGGCACGTCCCCGACACAGACAGCGAAGACAATCTCGTCTTGAACAGTTGTTTGGACGAAGCACAAATCTCGAACTTGGATCGTTTCGACCGAGTGCAGCTCGCCGAGGTCGTTCGAGTTTGCCGTCAAAGCCGATCACTGTCACAAGCCGGACGCACGTTGTTTGCAGTCTCACGAAAAGCGAAGGCAAAAACCAACGACGCCGACCGACTGCGAAAGTACCTGAATCGCTTTGACTTGAGCTGGGATAAATTGCTCTGAGTGTGGGATAGGCTTCCAGCCTGTCATCCCCGTCAAGACAGGGCGCGAGCCCTCCGGTTCCTCACCGGGCAGCTCGCGCCGCACCGCTAGGCTCGTCACTTGTTGTTCTTGGCTTCCTTCGAGGTGATGCGATTTTGGCAGGCGCTGATTCGTGGTTTAAATCAATGCGTCACCTCTCCCTCAGCGAGGTCGTGCAGTTTTTAAGTGCCGTGCTCGCAAGTTTGAAATCACCCTCCTGAACGCAGTTGGGGAGGGTCGGAATGCGAGC